>OGEG01001625.1_pt1 | contig 14349 bp, 17 predicted proteins | sample 1570621 | NCBI WGS metagenome assembly OGEG01 (sample SAMEA2582130, study PRJEB24529) | metagenome | biome: Human gut stool | place: China | collected 2011 | reverse complement strand
AAGGAAGGCAAAATCAAGCGGAGTAAGAAGTCTGCAAAGTCTTCCGATACGCCACATTATGAGAACGTGCCGTTTGAAATACCGAATTCATGGGTGTGGACAACGATTGAAGAAATATGCTCAAAGATAGGTTCCGGTAGCACGCCAAGGGGAAGTAACTATTCTGCGAACGGGATCCCTTTTTTCCGCTCGCAAAATGTATATAATGACAGGCTTGTTTATGATGATATCAAATATATTTCCGAAGAAGTTCATCAGAAGATGAAAGGTACGGAGGTACTTGCTAACGACTTGTTGTTGAATATTACTGGTGGTTCATTGGGAAGATGCGCTGTAGTTCCTGCTGATTTTAATTGTGGTAATGTTAGTCAACACGTTTGTATTATGCGTTCTGTTTTAGTTGAACCTGAATATTTCCATGCGCTAGTTTTATCTTCATACTTCGCTAAATCTATGAAGATTACGGGTAGTGGTCGTGAAGGATTACCAAAATACAGTTTAGAACAAATGGCTTTTCCTTTACCACCTCTTAGTGAGCAACAGCGCATTGTAATGGAAATAGAGAAATTGTTTGCTTTAATCGACCAAATAGAACATAGCAAAGTAAATTTGCAAACCATCATAAAGCAAACCAAGAGCAAGATTCTTGATCTTGCCATTCACGGAAAACTTGTGCCGCAAGACCCAAACGATGAACCTGCTATCGAATTGTTGAAACGTATAAATCCCGACTTTACACCTTGTGATAACGGGCATGATAGGAAGTTACCTCAAAGCTGGTGTTGGATAAAAGGGAAAAACATTTTTTCTCCTATGAAATCTGTAAAGCCTCAATATGATGAATTTCAATATATTGACATTGAGTCTATTGATAACAAACGACAAATAATCAATGAAGTTAAGACTATAAAAACAATTAATATGCCAAGTCGGGCTAGCCGTTATACACAAAAAGGAGATGTTGTATTCTCAATAGTACGTCCCTATTTGCGCAACATAGCCAAAGTCATTAATAATAATTGCATTGCATCAACGGGCTTTTATGTATGTAGCCCTATTTCTGAAATCCTTAATTCTGAATATTGTTATTATCTTATGATTTCTGATTATGTTATTGATGGGTTAAATCAATTTATGAAAGGAGATAATTCTCCTTCTATCAGTAGAAATCATATTGACGAATGGTTATTCCCTATGCCTCCCTTAGCTGAACAACAACGCATAGTTCAAAAAATAGAGGAACTTTTCTCTGCTCTTAATTATATTCAAAAATCCTTAGAAGCGTAAGTAAATACGCTTCTAAGGATAGGGTAAGTGATTACCAATTCACCACTTTATCCACGATCTTCTGTTGTTCACTCGCAGTTCTACGAAGATAAATACGAGTTGTTTCAATGCTTTCGTGTCCCATTAAATCCGCTAGTAAGGCAATATCATTGAAACGGTCAAGGAAATTTTTGGCAAAACGGTGACGGAAGGAGTGAGGATAAACTACATCTCTGTTTAGACCATATTTCTCAGCAAAATGTTTGAGCTGTTGGGCAATGCCGCGAGTTGTGATACGTTGACCAAAGCGATTCAAGAAAAGGTAGCCTGAAATAAGACCTTTCTCTTTAAGCCATTTCTCGGTTTCTGTACGCAAGTTTTTCGGAATATACAAACGGCGTATTTTTCCACCCTTGCTATAAAGGTCGAGATACCCCACCTTAATGTGTTCAGCTTTGATGTGAAGTAATTCACTAACACGTGCACCTGTCGCAGCCATAAACCACACAATGAAATACCATTCATCGTAACCATCGGCTTTTAATTTGACTTTGAAAAACTTGTAATCGGCATCACTGATTACGTTTTCTAAGAAGTTCTTTTGTTGTACCTTTACGAACTTCACTTTCAGTTTCTCTTGTTTCGTGAATTCTAGATACTTGTTGATACCTTGTAAACGTAGATTGACTGTCTGTGGCTTGAAGTTTTCCACCAGATACCCCTTGTAAGTCAAAAGGTTCTTTTTGTTCATTTCCCCATAATGATTTAGGAAATACTGTACCGTCCATACATACGATGTGATAGTGTTCATTGCCAAATTCGTTTTGGCGAGATAATTTTTGAATTTTGTTACCATATTACATAATTTATAAATGAATATAGCTGCAATATAACTAAGTATCGGGCATAATGTGCAATTACCCGAAGGATGGATTATGTACAGGGTAGATTCAGTCGTGAAAATTACTAATGGAAAAATCTCAAAAAGATGTAGAAAATTCCAATGGAATTTATCCAATATACGGAAGTGGTGGAATTATAGGATATGTTGATGACTATCTTTGTGAAGCGGGCTCAACTATAATTGGACATAAGGGAACTATTAACAATCCTATTTATGTGAAAGAACCATTTGGGAATGTTGACACTGCATTTATCATGAAACCCTCTGAAATCAGTAACGATTTATACTTCTATAACTTCTGTCTTGAGTTTGATTTTAGTAAATTAGATAAGAGCACAACTTTACCAAGCCTAACAAAAACAGCAATAGGAAGGCTAGTTCTTCCTTTTCCATTCTATAATGAGCAGCATTGCATTGTAGAAATAACAAATAAATACAATCAAGTATTTGATATTATAATGGAAAGTTTATAAGTTTTCCATTATCTTATTAATCTGTTTTAAAAGTTGCTCTATTGCTTTCACTATGCGTTTCTGTTCTTCTATAGGGGGAATAGGTATATTCAAATTTCCAAGAATTGTAGCATTTACATTAGGTTGACCAACTCCAAATGAATTTTGTTCAATCTGATTCCAATAATAACCGGATTTAAAGAAATACTTGACATATTGTGGAAGTATTAGACTATAAGTTCGTACACGAATTAGATATGAAGCATATATTACTTGTTCTGATAGATTTTCGATGAGATATGACTTTCCAACTGTTGCACCTGTTCTTGCAAAAACGATATCTCCGTTTTGTAGTAAGTATTGTTTTACTTTATTTTCATCATAATCTATAAATGGTACAGATTGCCAACATACATAATTATCCTGAATATCGGTGATACGAAGAAGTTTATATCTGCCTTTTGATTTTGCAGATTCACTAACTCCGTAAAGAATAGAAGTCGAAATCTTATTTATGGTTGTCCACATCCATGATTTCGGCACTTCAAACTGTACAAGCTTCGCATAATGCCCGTTATCACAAGGTGTAAAGTCGGGATTTATGCGTTTCAACAATTCAATAGCAGGTTCATCATTCGGGTCTTGGGGTATGAGTTTGCCGTGAATGGCAAGGTCAAGGATCTTATTCTTGGCTTGCTTGACTATACTCTGCAAATCATCTTTACCGTTCTTGATAGTTCCAATTAAAGAAATCCACTTAGCCATCTCTACTACAATTTTTTCTTGTTCCTCTAATGGAGGAATAGGTATCATTAGTTGCGATAGCTTTTGAGCATTGATATTAGACTGATTAACAGCATCTGTTTTTACATTATAACACCAATTACGATAATAGCTGCTATTCATTACAATATTAAGGTAGTCAGCAGAAATCAATAAAGGTCTAACACGAATAAGATAGCCTGCATATATGGCTGGTTGTTCTTCTTTGTAGATTGCCGTTTTTCCTACCCATTCACTACTATTTGTGCGATTAAAAAGTAAATCGTCTTTTTCTAATGAATATTGCTTAATATCTTCATCATTTGAAGAATACACTAAGTTCGAATAATCAATTGTACCAACATTAGTAATATTCCCCATTCGTAAGACAGCTATTTTACCTACACTTGAAGATTTCTCAGATGTTCCGTATTTCAATTCACATATAATATCTTCCAATTTACACCATTTCCACCCTTTCGGCAACAAGTAGGGATAATGGAGCGTATCAGAAGAACCAGACTTCTTGCTACGCTTAATCTTACCCTCTTTGATAAGACGCTCTTTTTCTACCTTAATCCGTTCGAGCAAAACAGAGGCAAGTTCATCATTAGGGTCTTGTGGCACGAGCTTGCCATGTTCATAAGATTGAGTGTTTTTTGACGTAATTTCTCAATATCCATATTTTTCGCACAGAAAAATATTAAAACCCAACTATTTGTCTGAACCCTCTTTACTTTGCATTCTTTCTTCTTATCTATTGTCATCGTCCATCCTCATCACCGCTTTATATTCAAGCCATTCAATAATATTTTCCAATTTTATTCGTCTTTCTCGAAGGCTTTTCGTAAGTTTGTCAAAAGTACGACGCATTCCATAGAAAAAGTCTGATTATGAGTATGTATCAGGGCCTCATACTGATAATCTTAGCATGCAAGGCCCTCCCATAAGTAACATTTATCACTATGAACAACAAGCTGTTTACCTTTCTCGACCCTCTGCTGGGTTACATCGACAATGGTCGTTTCTTCCGCGAACCCTTCCGCTGGCTCTACGTCATCTTTGCCGTATTGAACTTGCTGTTTCCTATCTTTATACTGGCAAAGGTCATCGAGATGGACTTCTTCAAATATGCCGAAGGGAAATTAATCCTTGCTTTCATTCTGCTGTTCATTATCCTTTGCGCAGGAGCATGGGGAAGCTATCTGCTCTGGATGAACCGGAAAAACAAACTGAAAGAAGCTATCCAGAAAGAAAATGAATTCATTGCCATTCCTGTTGTATCGCACCTGACACAGACGGTGGGTGAATGGCTGGGACTTTATATCGGTGTCATCGGTACACTGTGTTCGGTGGTTATTGCAATCTTTGCTGCCAATGAAATCAAATACATACTGCCGATACCTTCCGGTATGTTCTTCCTGATGCCTATATACGGCTTCCTGATTGTGGTGTTCGCACGCCTGCTTGCCGAGTTATATCGCGCATTGGCCGTCATTGCCAACAACACCAAGAAATTGACAAAGACAGAAGCAAAAGCCGAAGCCAAACTGGAAGATATAGAAGACATAGAGGAAATCTAAATATATGAAGAAAGTAGTCATAGCTATTGACTCCTTTAAAGGATGTTTACCCTCGGCAGAAGCTGGAAAAGCAGCTGCCGAGGGTATTCGTTCCGTATACCCGGAATGTGAAGTTATCTGCCTGCCCATAGCCGATGGGGGCGAAGGAATGCTGGATGTACTGATTATGGCAACCAACGGTCAGGAAGTTCCGATCTCCGCCCACGATCCATTGATGAGGTGGCGCAATACTTATTACGGCATTTCCGAAAATGGGGAAACAGCTTTCATAGAAATGGCAAGCATCAGCGGATTGCCTTTAGTTCCGCCGGAAAAAAGAAACCCGATGCTGACTACCACTTACGGCACGGGAGAAATCATTCGTGATGCTCTGGAACGTGGTTGCCGCAACTTTATCATTGGCATTGGTGGCAGTGCAACCAATGATGCAGGACTGGGAATGCTTCAGGCATTAGGCTTTCGTTTTTTAGACAAGGAGGGTACAGAACTAGAGACAGGTAATGGAGAAGTATTAATTAAAGTAGCACATGTAGACACTACTCTTGTCCATCCGGCTTTAAACAGTTGCCGATTTACTGTTGCCTGCGATGTACAAAATCCATTCTATGGTCCCGAAGGAGCGGCTTATGTCTTTGCACCTCAAAAAGGAGCAGACCGGGAAATGGTAGAGGCATTGGATGCAGGGCTGCAAAACTTTGCAAAAGTCATCTGCCATACGACGGAAAAAGATATTTCCCATCATCCCGGAGCCGGTGCCGCCGGAGGTATGGGCGGTAGTCTGCTGGCTTTCCTGAATGCGGAACTGAAACCCGGCATACAACTGATGCTGGAAGCTCTTGACTTCAGTAATAAAATAAAAAGCGCTGACCTGATCATTACCGGAGAAGGAAAAGCTGACCGACAAACATTGATGGGAAAAGTTCCTTCCGGCATACTTGCTAAAGCCCGGAAACAAAATATTCCGGTAATCCTGTTAGCCGGCAATATAGAAGATTCGGATGAATTACAACAAGCCGGGTTTGAAGGGGTCTTCTCTGTTAACCCTCCATTCATATCGTTAGAAGAAGCCATGAGACCGGAAGTTGCACGCAAAAACATACAGCAAACAGTCGAGTATATTTGCAAGAAATAAATGATTAGAAGCAAGTGTGTCTCCGTATCAGAGTTTATGTATCACTCTGCGACAACGTTTCATTTCCCTTTCCGTCAGTCCGGGATGTTGTTTCGTTCCGCCTTTCTCGATGGCTGAAACAACTTTAAAGCCGCTCCATTTCAGGATTTCTTTCAGCGCTTTTACTACTCCTCTTGTCTGATTAAAGAATATATTGAAAGGATATGGAGTAGTGCAAGTGCTTACGATAACTGACTTTTTACCTTTATGCAGGCCGATAGGAATACCTCGTGAGGTCTCTCCCATCATTCCGTAAACGATGCGGTCGAACATCACTTTCAGTTGTCCCGGCAGGTTTCCCCAATAGCAGGGAGCACCGATTATCAGTGCCTGTGCTTCTTCTATCTGCTTCAGCACACGTTGTGCATCATCCTCGGGCAAACAACATTTCAGTTTCTCACGGCAACTCATACAGCCGATGCAAGGACGGATTTGCAGGTCAGCCACTCTAATCACAGTAACTTCGTCACCATTCGCCCGGGCTTCCGTTTCCATCAATTGCAGCATTTTCGAGATATGTCCTTGCTTGCGGGGACTTCCGTTGATAATCAGTATTTTCATAATTAGTCCGTATTTACGCAATTCCCAATAGCTGGACGTCAAACACCAAAGTAGAGAAAGCAGGAATAGGACCACTGCTACGTGTACCATATCCCATTGCATAAGGAATATAAACAATCCAATGATCTCCTACATGCATTCGTTGCAGGGCTATCTGCCAGCCTTCAATGACTTCATTCAGACGAAAAGCCTCAGGGTAATTCCGTTTCCAGGAGTTATCGAACTCGCGGCCATTTATCAAAGTGCCTTTATAATGCACAGTTACGATGCTATTCAAACGGGGAGTATTGCCGCCATTCCCTTCTTCCAAGACCCGATATAGAATTCCGCAAGGCAGTTCCCGGATATCATTCTCTGCACGCAAAGCCTCCAGGTACTGCTCATTCTGCAATTTATATTCTTCTTTTCGTCCCATAAGTTATAAATGATTCTTCTTTCCCACAAAAGTACAACATTTATGCTATCCACCCAAATACGGAATAAGCTCATCGTGCGTTTTTGGAGATTATATGAATAAGCGGTATCTTTGCCCCATGAAAAAATTAGTTATTGTCGGATGTGGACGACTGGCCGGAATAGTTTCGGATGCAGTTGTTAATGGCTTGTTGCCGGAATATGATTTAGTTGGAGTTTACTCACGTACAGCAGAAAAAGCTGAGCGTATAGTTAGTAAAATGCAGCAACACGGGAAATCCTGCGTAGCATGTACAACCCCGGAAGATTTACTGGCACTGAAACCGGATTATCTGGTAGAAGCAGCTTCTCCTGCTGCCATGAAAGAGTTTGCATTACCCGCCCTGAAGAACGGTACTTCCATCGTCACCTTGTCTATCGGTGCTCTGGCAGACACTGCTTTCTATCAGGAAGTGATGGAGACTGCCAAAGCGAACGGTACGCGTGTGTACATCGTTTCCGGTGCTACGGGCGGTTTCGATGTTCTGCGGACAGCTTCTTTAATGGGAAATGCAAAAGCTAAATTCTTTAATGAAAAAGGTCCTGATGCCCTGAAGGGAACAGCTGTATATGATGAGACATTGCAAACGGAGCAACGTGTTGTCTTCTCAGGAAATGCTACCGAAGCCATAGCCATGTTCCCAACAAAAGTCAATGTAGCCGTTGCTGCTTCACTGGCCTCCGTCGGCCCGGAGAATATGGAAATGTCCATGCAATCCACTCCCGGATTCGTGGGAGACACTCAAAGAGTGGAAATAAAGAACGATCAGGTGCATGCCGTAATTGATGTGTACAGCGCCACTGCTGAAATAGCAGGGTGGTCTGTTGTGAACACCCTGCTTAACATAACATCACCGATTGTATTCTTCTGATTACATTATCGGCTATATGCTTCTATATTGGCCAGTACTTTCTCGCTCAGGCGGTCAAACGCCTGACGAGTACGGCCTGTAGATACCTGCATACAGCGAACATGCGGATGGCTTGAAAGATGTGCTCCACCCAAAGCTCCCAGTGTATCACAAAAACAAAGGTTATCGCCTTTCAGCCACTTAACGAACGCGGGTTCATCCCACGCTGGAGACAGCCCGGTATTGAACAATATCTTTTTATTTCCGAGTTGTTCAAACTCAGCCTCATGCAGCAGGACTGTATTCTTATTGAGACAACAGAAAACGACTTCACTCTGAGAAAGAAGTTCCCTCAAGGGTAAGAAACGATATCCTTTGGCAGCCGCATCCTCTTTTTCACTACGGGCAAAATAAGCGATATCCGCCCCAAAGAATTTCAATGCATCGGCAATCATACCACCGGATTTGCCCAATCCTATGACACCTACTTTCAGTCCTGTGATCTCCCGGGGCATTTCCTCCCATGGTTCCTGACCAAATCCATGCAGACAACGCACCAGTTCGCTGACTACATATTCCACCACACCTTCATCCCCATAATCCCGGATACCGGTTACAGTAATCCCCCGTTCGTTCGCATAACGAATGTCTACATTGGCACTCTCCTGCGAATACAGCGAGCAGCACATACCGATATACCTTATATTCGGACACTTCTCAAGCACACTCCTGTTTATTTGTGAAGTATAACTCAATAGCACAGCATCGGCATCTCCGATACGGGTTACTATTTCATCATCCCCTGCCGGAACATCAGGGTACATCACTACCTTTTCTGCATACGAATGCAGTGTTTTTTCTGCTGACGGAATCAGACTTACGGGTTCTATTGCTACAAGTTTACGAAACATAGTTTTTTATTTTAGAGAGGACGAAGTTAGCAAAAAGAGTGATATAAAACAAAAGAGCTGCCATCGATCATACGTGACAACTCTTTCTTACTATCTTTACGACAATACTTTTTCTTGTTCTTATGCGGACGATCTTTTGCAATCCAACGTCCACCATTGCGTTCCATCTCTATCAAGCGATTCGCTTCCTTGAATGCCGCCAAGGCATCCCTACGTTTTTTCGTCTTCATTATTCTACATTTTTAAACATTACAATATAGCTGAAAGGCTAATGTTCTGCAAAGATAATGCAAATTGAATGCAGAACTTCCATGCTTGCATGAAAAAGTTCTGCCGAAATGCAGCTTATCTTATCCAAAGGTAGTCAATAAAACCAAAACTATCCTCTACTGCCCAAACTATTCTTATCCGGATTTATCTCCGAAACCATATTGCGCACTTCTTTCTTATCGACTTTGGAATATAAACCCAATTGTCGTCCGGGTAATGTTTCTTCTGCATTTTTCTGCATCATACTCTTATCTTCGAGAGCTTTTTCTTCTTTTTTATCCATATTCTTATCTGGTTTAGGTTATTTACTTATATAGTAACACACAGATAATCCTTAAGGTTCTCCCTCAATACAAAAAAAGTCGCCAATAACTGACAACTCTTTTTTATCATAAGAAAATTCCTAAATTCCAGCGATTATTTTTTACTGAGCTTCAACTCTGCAATAAAGGCCGTGATAAGCCCGATACCTCCAAATGAAAGCACACAAGCTCCATAGACCAAAGATACCGTCTCACGATAAACACGCCAATTGTCCACATCCTTATCCAAATAGCCGGGAATTGCCGAAGTGCAAATAACAAATCCTATCAACAACCCTAATCCCATGCCCACCAGCAGACATCCTAATTTCAATGCCGAAAAAGAAAAGTTACCATAAAGTTTCGGCATACAAGCCACATCCGGTTGGTACTTATCTCCCATCTTTTCAATAAGTATCAAGCGCTCCTTTTTACATACAAACAGTTCAAACAGTTTGTAAATCCCCAAAGTAATAATTGCCAAAATTGTAGGCACCATAATAAAATCCATCATATTCGTTTCGTTTTAAATTAGTATTTTTGTTCCTTTGTACACTTTAGACGCAGTGTCCTGTGTTAGGTTACACATTTCATCGAAAAAAATATTTTTAAGAAATAATGTAACCTACTACAAGGAGTTGCGTCTAAAAGGCAGAATGGAGAATAACGAAACACATATTATCCAACGCATACTGAGAGGGGAAACTGCTCTATACGAATACTTCCTGAATCAACACGGGCAACAGGTCTTTTCCCTGATTGCCCGTATCATCTGTAACCAGGAAGATGCTGAGGAGTTGACTCAAGACGTTTTTCTGAAAGCGTTCCAGCATCTCTCCTCTTTCAAAGCCGAAAGTTCGTTCTCAACATGGATTTATTCCATTGCTTATAATACGGCGATTTCGGCAACCCGTAAGAAGAAATTCGATACTTTTGCCATGGATGATACGTTGCTCGCCAACATTTCCGACCAACAAGTAGATGAAACGCTTAATGATGAAAGTGAGGAAATGATTATCAGATTAAACAGAGCCATAGAAAAACTAAACTCAGACGAACGTGCCTTGATTACCTTATTCTACTACGAAGAAAAGTCATTGAATGAAACTGCCCTGATTCTGGGCCTGACGGAAAGCAATGCAAAAGTAAAATTGTATCGCATACGCAAAAAGATATATCTACTCATAAAACAAGAGGAAGTATGAACGAAGAACAAAAAGACAAAGGGCTGAAAAAAGCCATAAAAGAGGAAAACGGATTTCGTCTACCTTCCAATTTCGCCTACCATACTATGAGGAAGGTGGAAGAAGCCGTACGCTTACGCGAAAAGAAATCGGAACGAAGAATGCTGTTTGCTACGATAGCCGCTTCCATATTCTTAATAGGATGCTGCATTGCCGGATTAGTGATTTATTTCGGTAATACAATCAGAGAAGCCTTCACCCGGCCCGAAATACTGGAAACGGAAAAGATCCAAATTCCTTCATTCTATTTACTGATACTTATCGCAATGCCTCTGTTCCTTTTCTTTGACCACTGGATGAGAAAACGATATTTTAATAAGCATCACCCTTAAAGAGAAAGCGAGGATATCCTTTGCAGGAGCATCCTCGCTTCACTTTTTTATTCCATATTTTAATTTAGCTTATGAATCACCAGCCCTGAACGTAGTTTCGGTTCAAACCACGTTGTCTTAGGCGGCATGATATTGCCTGTATCTGCAATATCCATCAATTGCTTCATGCTGACAGGATAAAGTGCCAAAGCCACTTTCATTTCACCACTGTCCACACGTTTCTTCAACTCACCCAAACCACGGATACCACCAACGAAATCAATACGTTTATCAGAACGCAGATCTTTGATACCGAGAACTTCATCCAGAATAAGGTTGGAAGAAATGGTAACATCCAGTACACCAATTGGATCATTATCGTTATAAGTACCCGGTTTAGCTGTCAGACTGTACCACTTACCATCCAGATAAAGGGAGAAATTATGCAAACCGGCAGGTTTATAGATTTCAGTGCCTTTTTCTTCTACTATGAAATTTTTGCTGACAGCAGTCAGAAATTGTTCAGGTGTCAAGCCATTCAAGTCTTTTACAACACGGTTGTAATCAATAATGGTTAGTTGGTTAGCAGGGAAACAAACGGCCATGAAGTAATTATATTCTTCATTACCGGTATGATTTGCATTCTGCTTGGCTTTCTCCGCTCCAACCAAAGCAGCGGCGGCACTACGATGGTGTCCGTCGGCAATATAAAGAGCGGGCATCTTAGCAAACTCCTTCGTAATGGCATCAATGTCTTCCTGCTTATCAATAATCCAGAAAGTATGACCAAAGCCATCACCGGGAGCAATGAAATCATATACCGGCTTTTCGGCTGTATAATGAGCGATAATAGCATCCAGAGTAGCATTGTCAGGATATGCAAAGAATACCGGCTCTATATTGGCATTATTCACACGGACATGTTTCATACGGTCTTCTTCCTTATCGCGACGGGTCAGCTCATGTTTCTTAATGACGCCATTCATATAATCAGGTACATAGGCACCTACCACTAAACCATATTGCGTTTTCCCATTCATGGTCTGCGCATAGACGTAGTAGTTTTCTTTATCATCCTGCACCAGCCAGCCTTTGTCCTGAAACATCTGGAAGTTTTCAGCAGCTTTCTGATAAACACATTCATCGTGTTCGTCGGTACCTACGGGAAAATCTATTTCGGGTTTAATGATATGATACAACGATTTTTCGTTTCCTTTTGCCTCTTCGCGCGCTTCTGCTGAGTTCAGCACATCATATGGGCGGGAAGCTACTTGCTCCACCAGATCCTGCGGTGGACGGATACCTTTAAAAGGTTTAATTATTGCCATAAGTCAAGGTGTGTGTTTTAATGGATTATTGAGATTTCTTTTTCATGAAATGCGCAATCAAATAGATTGCACTGCCTAATATCAACACAACAGATACGCCCTCGCAAAAGCCGAGGGCGAAATCTGAAAGTTCTTTTCTGAATATGCTGCTTAGTGCAAAAACACCAGCACCTATCATCAGATAGACAACTGCAAATCTATAGGCAGTTTTACTAGTCATTCTTATTTCTTATTTACGCGGAATTTCTCACAACCATCTTTCAGGAAGCCAACAATCTGCTGTGCAGCAGCAATACCTGCATTGATATTAGCTTCAGCAGTCTGTGCACCCATCTTCTTCGGTGTAGAGAAGTAACGTCCGGCAAACTTGGCAGCAAATGTTTCATGAGCTGCAGGCATAATATCCGTCATGTATTTCAAGTCACCACGTTCTTCCATCAACTGGATCAGTTCAGCTTCATTGATAACCTCTTTACGGGCAGTATTTACCAATACACCATTCTTCGGCATCTTGTTTACCAGAGCATAGTTGATAGAGTTCTTAGTATCAGCGGTAGCCGGAATATGCAATGAAACTACGTTGCAAGTAGAATAGAGCTCATCAGCAGAGTCAACAGCTGTCACACCATCTTTTTCAATCACTTCTTTCGGGCAGAAAGCATCGAAAGCGTAGATTTCCATTCCGAAACCTTTAGCAATACGAGCTACATTACGACCTACATTACCATATGCATGGATACCCAGTTTCTTACCTTTCAGTTCCGTACCGGAAGTACCGTTATACATATTACGAACAGCCATCACCATCATACCGAAAGCAAGTTCAGCCACAGCATTTGAATTCTGTCCCGGAGTGTTCATTACGCATACACCATGAGCAGTAGCTGCATCCAAGTCTACATTATCGTAGCCTGCACCTGCACGTACCACAATCTTCAGTTCTTTTGCAGCATCCAATACTGCGGCATCTATAATGTCGCTACGGATAATGATGGCATTAGCATCTTTCACTGCGTCCAGCAACTGGGCTTTCTCTGTATATTTCTCCAACAAGGCAAGTTCATAACCTGCTGCTTCAATTTCTTTGCGAATACCGTCTACAGCTACTTTAGCGAACGGTTTGTCGGTTGCAATTAATACTTTCATGATTCTTATGATATTAAAAAAGACTCACCACAGATTACACAGATTATCACAGATTTTAATCCTAAAACAATCTGTGCAGATCTGAGTAATCTGTGGTGAATAAATATTATTAATGAAGTTTCTCAAATTCCTGCATACAGTCAATCAAAGCTTGTACGCTTTCCTTCGGCATAGCATTGTAGCAAGATGCACGGAAACCACCCACTGAACGGTGTCCTTTGATACCTACCATACCTCTTTCTGTTGCAAACTTCATGAAATCAGCTTCCAGTTCTTTGTATTCGGGAGCCATCACGAAGCAGATGTTCATACGTGAACGGTCTTCTTTAGCAGCTGTACCTACAAACATTTTGTTACGGTCGATTTCAGCATACAACATATCTGCCTTTTCAGTAGCACGACGTTCCATTTCTTTCACACCACCCTGTGCCTTGATCCAACGTAAAGTCTGCAGTGCAGCATAGATTGGAACAACCGGAGGAGTATTGAACATAGAACCACTGTCAATATGTGTCTGATAATTCAACATTGTCGGGATATAGCGGGATACTTTACCCAAAGCGTCATTCTTCACGATAACAAATGTAACACCGGAAGGAGCCAGATTCTTCTGTGCACCACCATAGATACAAATATATTTAGACACGTCAATAGGACGGGAGAAAATATCAGAAGACATATCGGCAATCATCGGAACGTTTACATTCAAATCTTCCTTAAGTTCAGTACCATAAATAGTGTTGTTGGTTGTGATGTGGAAATAATCAGCATCAGCAGGTACTGTATAGTCCTTCGGAATATAAGTATAAGTAGATTCAGCGGAAGAAGCGACTT
>OGEG01001621.1_pt1 | contig 14407 bp, 12 predicted proteins | sample 1570621 | NCBI WGS metagenome assembly OGEG01 (sample SAMEA2582130, study PRJEB24529) | metagenome | biome: Human gut stool | place: China | collected 2011 | reverse complement strand
AGGAAGATATCATTGAGATTATCAAGTATCTGATTGAGTTGATTAACTCAAAAGCAGATGTGGATGATATTGACCACTTGAGCAACCGTCGTGTACGTACGGTAGGCGAACAGTTGTCAAACCAGTTTGCTATCGGTTTGGCACGTATGTCCCGTACTATCCGCGAGCGTATGAACGTTCGTGACAATGAAGTCTTTACTCCGATCGATTTGATTAACGCCAAGACTATTTCTTCCGTTATCAATTCTTTCTTCGGAACAAATGCCTTGTCACAATTCATGGACCAGACCAACCCGCTTGCCGAAATCACTCACAAGCGCCGTATGTCAGCTTTGGGTCCCGGTGGTTTGTCACGTGAACGTGCCGGTTTTGAGGTGCGTGACGTACACTATACTCACTACGGTCGTCTTTGTCCGATTGAAACGCCTGAAGGTCCGAACATTGGTTTGATATCTTCACTTTGTGTGTTTGCTAAAATCAATCAGCTTGGTTTTATTGAGACACCGTACCGCAAGGTGGCTAACGGAAAGGTAGACCTTTCAGATGAAGGTTTGGTTTACCTTACAGCCGAAGAAGAAGAAGAGAAGATTATCGCTCAGGGTAATGCACCTTTGAATGAAGACGGAACTTTCGTCCGCGACAAAGTAAAATCCCGTCAGGATGCCGATTATCCGGTTGTAGCTCCTGATGAGGTAGAGTTGATGGACGTATCGCCACAGCAGATTGCCTCTATTGCAGCATCTCTGATTCCGTTCTTGGAACATGACGATGCTAACCGTGCGTTGATGGGATCGAACATGATGCGCCAGGCAGTTCCTTTGTTGAAGAGTGAAGCTCCGATTGTAGGTACAGGTATCGAACGTCAGCTTGCACGTGACTCTCGTACGCAGATTACTGCTGAGGGCGAAGGTGTGGTTGACTTTGTAGATGCTACGACTATCCGCATTCTGTACGATCGTACGGAAGAGGAAGAGTTTGTAAGCTTCGAATCTGCACTGAAAGAATATACTATTCCCAAATGGCGTCGTACCAACCAGAACATGACGATTGACCTTCGTCCTATTTGCGAGAAAGGTCAGCGTGTGACGAAGGGACAAATCCTTACCGAGGGTTACTCAACCGAACAGGGCGAGCTCGCTTTGGGTAAGAACCTGTTGGTTGCCTATATGCCTTGGAAGGGATACAACTATGAGGATGCTATCGTATTGAACGAACGCGTGGTTCGCGAAGACCTTTTGACTTCCGTACACGTAGAAGAGTACTCTTTGGAAGTTCGTGAAACGAAGCGCGGTATGGAAGAGCTGACTTCCGATATTCCTAACGTAAGTGAAGAAGCCACAAAAGACCTCGACGAGAATGGTATCGTTCGTGTGGGGGCCCGCATCGAGCCGGGTGACATTTTGATTGGTAAGATTACTCCGAAGGGAGAATCCGATCCTTCTCCGGAAGAAAAGTTGCTTCGTGCCATCTTCGGTGATAAGGCCGGTGATGTGAAAGACGCTTCTTTGAAGGCATCTCCCTCTTTGAAGGGTGTTATTATCGGCAAGCGTCTGTTCTCTCGTGTCATCAAGACTCGTAGTTCTAAATTGGCGGACAAAGCATTGCTGCCGAAGATTGACGATGAGTTTGACGGTAAGGTAGCCGACCTGAAGAAGATATTGGTGAACAAGCTCCTGAAGCTCACTGAAAACTACACATCCGAGGGTGTGAAGGACTATATGGGAGCCGAAGTAATCAGCAAGGGTGCTAAGTTCTCCGCTTCTGACTTCAGTGACATGGATTTCACTGCCATTCAATTGAGTAACTGGACGAAAGATGAACACACCAACGGATTGATTCGTGCATTGGTGATGAACTTCATCAAGAAATATAAAGAGCTCGATGCTGAGTTGAAACGTAAGAAATTCGCTATCACCATCGGTGATGAGTTGCCTGCAGGTATCATTCAGATGGCTAAGGTCTACATTGCCAAGAAACGTAAAATCGGTGTTGGTGATAAGATGGCCGGTCGTCACGGTAACAAGGGTATCGTTTCGCGCGTGGTACGTCAGGAAGATATGCCGTTCTTGGCGGACGGTACTCCGGTAGATATCGTATTGAACCCGTTGGGTGTGCCTTCACGTATGAACATCGGTCAGATATTCGAGGCAGTTTTGGGACGTGCCGGAAAGAATTTGGGTGTTAAGTTTGCTACGCCTATCTTTGACGGTGCTACGCTGGATGATTTGAATGAATGGACCGATAAGGCCGGTCTGCCTCGCTATGGCAAGACTACTTTGTTTGACGGTGGTACAGGTGAGGCATTCGAACAACAGGCTACGGTAGGTGTGACATATATGTTGAAACTCGGCCATATGGTTGAAGACAAGATGCACGCGCGTTCTATCGGTCCGTACTCGCTTATTACGCAACAGCCGTTGGGCGGTAAGGCACAGTTTGGTGGTCAGCGTTTCGGAGAAATGGAAGTTTGGGCGCTTGAGGCATTTGGCGCAGCACACATCCTGCAAGAGATTCTGACTATCAAGTCTGATGATGTTGTCGGACGCTCCAAGGCTTATGAAGCAATCGTTAAGGGTGAGCCGATGCCTGCTCCGGGTATACCCGAATCACTGAATGTATTGCTGCATGAGTTGAGAGGTTTAGGCTTGAGCATCAACTTAGAATAAATTGAAATTTGAGAATTGAGAATTGGGAGATGATACTTCTCAATTCTCAGTTCCCGACTTATCAACGTTTATTTTTCAATTTTTAATTCTCAATTATCAATTATATATAAAAGTATGGCTTTTAGAAAAGATAACAAGATAAAGAGTAATTTCTCGAAAATCTCTATCGGTTTGGCTTCTCCCGAAGAAATCCTTGAGAATTCGAGTGGTGAAGTTTTAAAGCCTGAAACCATCAACTATCGTACGTATAAGCCAGAGCGTGACGGTTTGTTTTGCGAGCGCATCTTCGGTCCTATCAAGGATTATGAGTGCCATTGCGGTAAGTACAAGCGTATCCGTTATAAAGGCATTGTCTGCGACCGTTGCGGTGTGGAAGTAACAGAAAAGAAAGTACGTCGTGAGCGTATGGGACATATCCAGTTGGTTGTGCCGGTGGCTCATATCTGGTATTTCCGTTCACTTCCTAATAAAATCGGTTACTTGCTGGGATTGCCTACCAAGAAACTTGATGCCATTATCTACTACGAGCGTTATGTCGTTATCCAGCCGGGTGTTTTGGAAGGCGAGGTAGCACAGTTCGATTTGCTCGAAGAAGGAGAATATCTGGATTTGTTGGACAAGTTGCCAAGCGATAACCAGTACCTCGAAGATTCAGACCCCAATAAGTTTATTGCCAAGATGGGTGCGGAAGCCATTTACGACTTGCTGTCACGCATCGACCTCGACTCATTGTCTTATGAACTGCGTAACCGTGCGGGCAGCGATGCTTCACAACAGCGCAAAACTGAAGCCTTGAAGCGGTTGCAGGTAGTTGAGTCTTTCCGTGCATCACGTGGACGCAACAAGCCCGAATGGATGATTGTGCGTATCGTGCCGGTTATCCCGCCGGAACTTCGTCCGTTGGTACCGTTGGATGGAGGACGTTTTGCCACTTCCGACTTGAACGACCTTTACCGTCGTGTCATCATCCGTAACAACCGCTTGAAGAGACTGATTGAAATCAAGGCTCCCGAAGTGATTTTGCGTAATGAGAAACGTATGTTGCAGGAAGCTGTAGACTCATTGTTCGATAACTCCCGTAAATCAAGTGCGGTGAAAACTGATGCCAACCGTCCTTTGAAGTCACTTTCCGACAGTTTGAAAGGTAAACAGGGACGTTTTCGTCAGAACTTGCTGGGTAAGCGTGTCGACTATTCAGCACGTTCCGTAATCGTTGTAGGTCCGGAATTGCGTATGGGCGAGTGCGGTATTCCTAAACTCATGGCAGCTGAACTTTACAAGCCGTTCATCATCCGCAAACTTATTGAGCGCGGCATCGTGAAGACGGTGAAGAGCGCAAAGAAGATTGTAGACCGCAAGGAGCCCGTTATTTGGGATATTTTGGAACACGTAATGAAAGGACATCCGGTATTGTTGAACCGTGCTCCGACACTTCACCGTTTGGGTATTCAGGCTTTTCAGCCTAAGATGATTGAAGGTAAGGCAATCCAGTTACATCCGTTGGCATGTACAGCATTCAACGCTGACTTCGACGGTGACCAGATGGCCGTTCACTTGCCTTTGAGCAATGAAGCTATTTTGGAAGCGCAAATGCTGATGCTTCAGTCACATAATATCTTGAACCCTGCTAACGGCGCGCCTATCACAGTGCCTGCACAGGATATGGTACTCGGTTTGTACTACATTACCAAGTTGCGCAAGGGTGCTAAAGGTGAAGGTCTTACTTTCTATGGTCCCGAAGAAGCGCTTATTGCCTATAATGAAGGTAAATGTGACATCCACGCACCTATCAGTGTTATCGTTAAGGACATTGACGAAAACGGTAATGTAGTAGACAAAATGATGCACGATACCTCAGTAGGTCGTGTCATTGTAAACGAAATTGTACCTGCCAAAGCGGGTTACATTAATACGATTATCTCCAAGAAGTCACTTCGTGACATCATCAGCCACGTAATTAAGGTTTGTGGTGTGGCAGAGGCAGCCGACTTCCTCGACGGAATCAAGAACCTCGGTTATCAGATGGCCTTTAAGGGTGGTCTTTCGTTCAACTTGGGTGATATTATTATCCCTGAAGAGAAGGAAGCGCTGGTACAGAAGGGCTATGAAGAAGTGGAGCAGGTAATCAACAACTATAATATGGGTTTCATCACCAACAATGAGCGTTACAACCAGGTAATTGACATTTGGACACACGTAAACTCCGAGTTGTCAAACATTCTGATGAAAACCATTTCGAGCGACGACCAGGGATTCAATTCCGTATATATGATGTTGGATTCGGGAGCCCGTGGTTCTAAGGAGCAGATTCGTCAGCTTTCCGGTATGCGTGGTTTGATGGCGAAACCTCAGAAGGCAGGTGCCGAAGGCGGTCAGATTATTGAGAACCCGATTCTTTCTAACTTTAAGGAAGGGCTTTCCGTGTTGGAGTACTTTATCTCTACCCACGGTGCTCGTAAGGGTCTTGCCGATACCGCTTTGAAGACAGCCGATGCAGGATATTTGACTCGTCGTCTGGTTGACGTATCTCACGATGTGATTATCAATGAAGAAGACTGCGGTACGCTTCGCGGGTTGGTTTGTACAGCCTTGAAGAATAACGATGAAACAATCGCTACGTTGTACGAACGTATTTTGGGACGTGTATCCGTACATGATATCGTTCATCCCACAACCGGTGAATTGCTTGTTGCCGGCGGTGAAGAAATCACCGAGACCATTGCACAGAAGATTGAGGACTCTCCGATTGAGAGCGTTGAAATTCGTTCTGTATTAACTTGCGAATCTAAGAAAGGCGTTTGTGCCAAGTGTTACGGACGTAACCTTGCTACCAGTCGTATGGTTCAGAAGGGTGAAGCTGTCGGTGTAATCGCTGCACAGTCTATTGGTGAGCCGGGTACACAGTTGACATTGCGTACGTTCCACGCTGGTGGTACGGCAGCCAATATTGCTGCCAACGCAAGTATCGTTGCTAAGAATCCTTCACGTTTGGAATTCGAAGAACTCCGTACAGTAGATATTATTGACGAGGCCGGTGAACCTGCAAAGGTAGTAGTAGGCCGTTTGGCCGAAGTGCGCTTCGTAGATGTCAACACTGGTATCGTGCTTTCTACACACAACGTACCTTATGGTTCTACACTCTACGCAGCCGACGGTGAAGTGGTAGAGAAAGGCAAGCTGATTGCCCGTTGGGACCCGTTCAATGCAGTTATCATTACCGAAGCTACCGGTAAGATTGAGTTTGAAGGCGTTATTGAAAACGTTACCTATAAGGTAGAGTCCGATGAATCTACCGGTTTGCGTGAAATCATCATTATCGAGTCTAAGGACAAGACGAAGGTTCCTACTGCGCATATCATGACCGAGGACGGCGAACTTATCCGTACTTACAACCTCCCTGTGGGTGGTCACGTGGTAGTGGAAGACGGACAGAAAGTGAAAGCCGGTGAAGTAATCGTGAAGATTCCGCGTGCTGTTGGTAAGGCGGGTGATATCACGGGTGGTCTTCCCCGTGTCACTGAGTTGTTCGAGGCACGTAATCCGTCCAACCCCGCTGTGGTTTCCGAAATCGACGGTGAAGTTACAATGGGCAAGGTGAAACGTGGTAACCGTGAAATTATAGTTACCTCCAAGACCGGAGAGGTTAAGAAATACCTTGTGCCGCTGTCTAAACAGATTCTGGTACAAGAAAACGACTACGTGCGTGCCGGTACTCCGTTGTCCGACGGCGCCACTACGCCGGCCGACATCCTTGCTATTAAAGGTCCTACGGCCGTACAGGAATATATTGTGAACGAAGTACAGGACGTTTACCGTCTGCAGGGTGTGAAGATTAACGATAAGCACTTTGAAATTATCGTTCGTCAGATGATGCGTAAGGTTGAAATCGACGAGCCGGGCGATACCCGCTTCTTGGAACAACAGGTGGTGGACAAACTCGAATTCATGGAAGAAAACGACCGCATTTGGGGCAAGAAGGTGGTAGTCGATGCCGGAGATTCCCAGAATCTGCAACCGGGACAGATTGTTACTGCCCGTAAGTTGCGTGACGAGAACTCCATGTTGAAGCGCCGCGACTTGAAGCCCGTTTCAGTGCGTGATGCAGTGCCCGCTACTTCTACACAGATTCTTCAAGGTATTACTCGTGCCGCTTTGCAGACTTCGAGCTTCATGTCTGCCGCGTCCTTCCAGGAAACGACAAAAGTACTTAACGAAGCCGCTATCAATGGTAAGGTAGACCGTTTGGAAGGCATGAAAGAGAATGTTATCTGCGGTCACTTGATTCCTGCTGGTACCGGTCAGCGTGAGTTTGACAAGGTAATTGTCGGTTCAAAAGAAGAGTACGATCGTATGCTTGCCAACAAGAAGACGGTGCTCGACTATGCTGTGGATGATAAGGTAGAGGAGTAATATACTACGCTAATACAATCATTGATTTTTATAATGGAAGAAGAGAATCCTCGCTGGTTCTCTTCTTTCTTTTTTATGTCCTTCCTTTTATTTGCAATGTTTCAGCATATACTTTATCGGTGGTGTATAATCTCTGATGAGAGTCATGTTTCTGTTGTGTTTCACCGTAACACAGTGCTTTGCCATCATAATTACACTAGACTTTCTACCAGTATGCATCTGGATTCGGCTTCTACACGTATAGAGGATGCTATGGAATTTGTAGACTTGTAAACTAATCTGGAGTCACAGAAAGGTATTGTAAGATTATTTTAGACTGAGTGAGCGCATCAAGGAGATGCACACCGAAATGTTCTCGTTAAAGATAGAAAGGGTCTGAGCTGGCACTGTGTGAAAAGGGGAGGAGTATAACAAAAAAGTAGTCGGAGAGTATGGTGGTAGTATAAAGTTCTCGCTCTCTCAGGTTGATATACTTGAGGAAGCGTGCTTTTTTGTTCTTTACGAAGACTAATCGCTTTTAAGCTGGAGTATCTTGCGTGTTCTGAATGAAAGAAGTATATTTGTCTCTCAATCATATAATAATGTATAGCAATATGGAAAATCAAGAGAATAATAACGGACAATTGCAAGTCGAATTGAAAGAAGAAGTGGCCCAAGGCACGTATGCTAACCTTGCCATTATCACTCATTCTAGTTCAGAGTTTATTATGGATTTTGTACGGGTAATGCCGGGGATGCCCAAAGCCGGAGTGCAGTCGCGTATTGTGCTGGCACCTGAACATGCCAAACGTCTGCTGCGTGCGCTCGAAGAAAATATAGGTAAATACGAACGTGCTTTCGGTCCTATCCGTATGCCGGACGAGCAACCCTTTCCTCCGCTGCCCAACATCAAGGGTGAAGCATAAAATCAAAAAAAAACTTGTAGTGCATTGATTATTCAAAACTTATTAGTATCTTTGCAGCCCAAAAGTGTATAGTTTTGAATTAATATAAACAATAATATATAACTAAAAACAATTACAATGCCTACAATTCAGCAATTAGTAAGAAAAGGACGCGAGGTTTTGGTAGAGAAAAGTAAGTCTCCCGCCTTGGATTCTTGTCCTCAAAGACGTGGCGTTTGCGTGAGAGTGTATACAACCACTCCGAAAAAACCGAATTCAGCTATGCGTAAAGTAGCTCGTGTACGTTTGACTAACGGTAAAGAGGTGAACTCTTACATTCCGGGAGAAGGCCATAATTTGCAAGAGCACTCAATCGTATTGGTACGCGGTGGTCGTGTGAAAGACCTTCCGGGTGTGCGTTATCACATCGTTCGTGGTACTTTGGATACCGCGGGTGTGGCCAATCGTACTCAAAGACGTTCCAAATATGGCGCTAAACGTCCGAAACCGGGGCAGGCAGCTCCCGCTAAGAAGAAATAATTGAAGCGGCCGAAACTTATAAACAGTAAAATTAAAAGTAATAACTTACGTTTTAGTTTGTTGGAAATGCTAAAGGTTGAGTAAACACTCCGGAGGGAGAGTTGAAGAAGACAGAAGTAAACAACCAAGAACGAAAAACATTATTCTTTCAGACAAATGAGAAAAGCAAAACCAAAAAAACGCGTTATCCTTCCGGATCCCGTGTTCAATGATGTAAAAGTTTCCAAGTTCGTGAATCACTTGATGTACGATGGAAAGAAGAACACTTCTTATGAAATCTTCTATGCTGCGTTGGAAACAGTGAAGAACAAAATGCAGAACGAAGAGAAATCCGCTCTTGAAATCTGGAAAAAAGCTCTGGATAATGTGACTCCTCAAGTGGAAGTTAAGTCTCGCCGTGTGGGTGGTGCTACTTTCCAGGTTCCTACAGAAATCCGTGCTGACCGTAAGGAATCAATTTCCATGAAGAACTTGATTATCTTTGCACGTAAGCGTGGCGGTAAATCAATGGCTGATAAGCTGGCTGCCGAAATCATGGATGCTTTCAATGAACAGGGCGGTGCTTACAAACGTAAAGAAGATATGCATAGAATGGCAGAAGCTAACCGTGCATTTGCTCATTTCAGATTCTAATACTATAAGAGACTAACCAATTAGAAGATTAAAAAAACTTAAAGTAAGGGAATTAGAAAATGGCAAAGCATGATTTACATTTGACACGTAATATCGGTATCATGGCCCACATCGATGCCGGAAAGACAACGACTTCTGAACGTATTTTGTTTTACACGGGTTTGACCCACAAAATCGGTGAGGTACACGATGGTGCCGCTACAATGGACTGGATGGAGCAAGAGCAAGAACGTGGTATCACTATTACTTCTGCTGCTACTACTACTCGTTGGAAATATGCCGGTGATACTTATAAAATCAATTTGATTGATACTCCGGGACACGTTGACTTTACCGCTGAGGTAGAACGTTCTTTGCGTATTCTTGACGGTGCCGTTGCTGCTTATTGTGCAGTAGGTGGCGTTGAACCGCAATCTGAAACCGTTTGGCGTCAGGCTGACAAATATAACGTACCACGTATCGCTTACGTTAATAAAATGGACCGTTCAGGTGCGGACTTCTTTGAGGTTGTTCGCCAGATGAAGGACGTTTTAGGCGCTAATCCTTGTCCTATTGTTGTACCTATTGGTGCTGAGGAATCTTTCAAAGGCTTGGTAGACCTTATCAAAATGAAAGCTATTTACTGGCATGATGAAACTATGGGTGCTGACTATACAGTAGAGGAAATTCCTGCTAACTTGGTAGACGAAGCTAACGAATGGAGAGATAAAATGCTCGAAAAAGTGGCTGAATTTGACGATGCTTTGATGGAGAAATATTTCGATGATCCTTCTACTATCACGGAAGAAGAAGTGTTGAGAGCTCTCCGCAACGCTACAGTGCAAATGGCTGTCGTTCCTATGCTGTGTGGCTCTTCATTCAAGAACAAGGGTGTGCAGACACTGCTTGATTATGTTTGCGCATTCTTACCTTCTCCGCTGGATACAGAAAATGTTGTTGGTACAAACCCCGAAACCGGTGCTGAAGAAGATCGTAAACCGAGTGAAGATGAAAAGACTTCTGCTTTGGCATTCAAAATTGCAACAGACCCGTATGTAGGCCGTTTGACTTTCTTCCGCGTTTACTCCGGTAAGATCGAGGCTGGTTCTTATATCTATAATTCTCGTTCTGGCAAGAAAGAGCGTGTCTCTCGTTTGTTTCAGATGCACTCAAATAAGCAAAATCCTGTTGAGGTGATTGGAGCTGGTGATATTGGTGCCGGTGTAGGTTTCAAGGATATTCATACTGGTGATACGCTGTGCGATGAGACTGCACCGATTGTATTGGAATCTATGGATTTCCCCGAGCCGGTAATTGGTATCGCGGTTGAGCCCAAAACTCAGAAGGATATGGATAAGCTCTCTAATGGTTTGGCTAAATTGGCCGAAGAAGATCCTACGTTTACAGTTAAGACTGACGAGCAAACAGGTCAAACTGTTATCTCCGGTATGGGTGAGCTTCACTTGGATATCATCATCGACCGTCTGAAACGTGAGTTTAAAGTGGAATGTAACCAGGGTAAACCTCAGGTTAACTACAAAGAAGCTATCACGAAGACAGTTAATTTGCGTGAGGTCTATAAGAAACAGTCTGGTGGTCGTGGTAAGTTCGCTGATATTATTGTGAACATCGGCCCGGTTGATGAAGACTTTACTCAAGGTGGCCTGCAATTCGTTGATGAAGTGAAGGGTGGTAACATTCCTAAGGAATTCATTCCTTCAGTTCAGAAAGGTTTCCAGACTGCGATGAAGAATGGTGTATTGGCCGGCTATCCGCTGGATTCATTGAAAGTGACTTTGGTCGATGGTTCATTCCACCCGGTTGACTCTGACCAGTTGTCTTTCGAAATCTGTGCTATCCAGGCATATAAGAATGCTTGTGCTAAGGCAGGTCCTGTATTGATGGAACCTATCATGAAACTGGAAGTCGTTACTCCGGAAGAAAACATGGGTGATGTTATCGGTGACTTGAACAAACGCCGTGGCCAAGTTGAAGGTATGGAGTCAAGCCGTTCAGGAGCCCGTATCGTGAAAGCAATGGTTCCGTTGGCTGAAATGTTCGGTTATGTAACTGCGTTGCGTACCATCACTTCTGGTCGTGCAACTTCATCAATGGTTTACTCTCACCACGCTCAGGTTTCTAACTCTATTGCTAAGGCAGTATTGGAAGAAGTAAAAGGACGTGCTGATTTACTCTAAAATATCTTGAGCAGCAGGCTAGCGAATGACTCTTAGCCTGCCGCTTTATCTTATTTATAAATTTATTAATTAAAAAACTAATGAGTCAGAAAATTAGAATTAAACTGAAATCTTACGACCACAACTTGGTTGACAAATCAGCTGAGAAGATCGTTAGAACAGTGAAGGCTACCGGTGCTATTGTTAGCGGACCGATTCCCCTTCCGACGCACAAGCGTATCTTTACAGTGAACCGCTCTACTTTCGTTAACAAGAAATCAAGAGAACAGTTCGAACTTTCTTCATTTAAGAGACTGATCGATATCTATAGCTCAACAGCTAAGACTGTAGATGCTCTGATGAAGTTGGAGTTACCGAGTGGTGTAGAAGTAGAAATTAAAGTGTAGTATTTAAAAATTAGTGAAATGCCAGGATTATTAGGAAAAAAAATCGGAATGACATCCGTTTTCAGTGCCGATGGTAAGAATGTACCATGCACTGTTATCGAAGCAGGTCCTTGTGTTGTTACTCAGGTAAAGACCGTAGAAAAAGATGGCTATGCAGCCGTTCAGTTGGGTTTCCAGGACAAAAAGGAAAAACATACAACTAAACCGTTGATGGGTCACTTTAAAAAGGCTGGAGTAACACCGAAGAGACACTTGGCCGAGTTCAAGGAATTTGAAAACGAGTTAAATCTGGGTGATACTGTTACAGTAGAACTGTTCGACGGCGCAGACTATGTAGACGTTGTTGGTACTTCTAAAGGTAAAGGCTTCCAGGGTGTAGTTAAAAGACATGGCTTTGGTGGTGTAGGTCAATCTACTCACGGTCAGCACAACCGTGCCCGTAAACCGGGTTCTATCGGTGCATGTTCGTATCCTGCAAAAGTATTCAAAGGAATGCGCATGGGCGGACAAATGGGTGGCGACAGAGTTACTGTTCAAAACTTACAGGTATTAAAAGTAATCGCGGAACACAATCTTCTTTTGATCAAGGGTTCTGTACCGGGTTGCAAAGGTTCAATCGTATTAATTGAAAAATAATGGAAGTTAACGTATATAACATTAAAGGTGAAGACACTGGAAGAAAGGTTACGTTAAACGAATCTATCTTCGGAATTGAGCCCAATGACCACGCTATCTATCTGGACGTAAAGCAATTTATGGCTAACCAGCGTCAGGGTACTCACAAGTCAAAAGAGAGAAGCGAAATCAGCGGATCTACTCGTAAAATCGGTCGTCAGAAAGGTGGTGGCGGTGCTCGTCGTGGTGACATGAATTCACCGGTGCTCGTAGGTGGTGGACGTGTATTTGGTCCGAAACCGAGAGACTACTACTTCAAACTGAATAAAAAAGTTAAGACATTAGCTCGTAAGTCAGCTTTGTCGTATAAAGCTCAAGACAACGCAATCGTAGTGGTGGAAGACTTCAACTTTGAGGCTCCAAAGACTAAGGTTTTCGTTGAAATGACAAAAAATCTTAAAGTTTCTGACAAAAAACTGCTTGTAGTTTTACCAGAAGCAAATAAAAATGTATATTTGTCAGCTCGTAACATCGAAGGTGCTAACGTTCAGACTATCTCAGGATTAAATACTTACAGAGTATTGAATGCTGGGGTTGTTGTGCTTACAGAAAACTCTCTGAAGGCTATTGACAATATCTTAATTTAAAAAGGAGGCTTAAATAATGGGAATTATTATTAAACCGTTGGTAACAGAGAAAATGACTACAATCACTGATAAGCTGAATCGTTTCGGCTTCGTTGTGCGTCCTGATGCTAACAAACTGGAAATTAAGAAGGAAGTTGAAGCTCTTTATAATGTTACAGTAGTTGATGTGAATACTGTGAAGTATGCTGGCAAAAATAAGAGCCGTTATACAAAAGCAGGTATCATCAATGGTCGTACGAATGCTTACAAAAAAGCAATCGTGACATTGAAAGAAGGAGATACTATTGATTTTTATAGCAATATTTAATAAAAATGGCAGTACGTAAATTTAAGCCCACTACACCGGGGCAAAGACATAAGATTATTGGTACTTTCGAGGAAATTACTGCATCAGTACCAGAAAAGTCGCTTGTATATGGTAAAAAATCATCTGGCGGTCGTAACAGCGAAGGTAAGATGACAATGCGCTACATGGGTGGTGGCCATAGAAAAGTGATCAGAATTGTCGATTTCAAAAGAAATAAAGACGGTGTTCCGGCAGTTGTAAAAACGATCGAATACGATCCGAACCGTTCGGCTCGTATCGCTTTGTTGTTTTATGCTGATGGTGAAAAAAGATATATTATTGCTCCCAATGGATTGCAAGTTGGTGCGACTTTGATGTCCGGAGAGAATGCGGCGCCTGAGATTGGTAATGCACTTCCGCTTCAGAATATCCCGGTCGGTACAGTAATTCACAATATTGAATTGCGTCCGGGTCAGGGTGCTGCTCTGGTTAGATCAGCAGGAAACTTCGCTCAGCTGACTTCAAGAGAAGGTAAATACTGTGTAATTAAATTGCCTTCAGGTGAAGTAAGACAAATACTTAGCACTTGTAAAGCTACTATCGGTAGCGTTGGTAACTCAGATCATGGATTGGAAAGCTCAGGTAAGGCTGGACGCTCTCGTTGGCAAGGCCGTCGTCCTCGTAACCGTGGTGTTGTTATGAACCCGGTTGATCACCCGATGGGTGGTGGTGAAGGACGTGCTTCAGGAGGACACCCGAGATCTCGTAAGGGATTGTACGCTAAGGGTCTTAAGACAAGAGCTCCGAAGAAACAATCGTCTAAGTATATTATTGAGAGAAGAAAGAAGTAATCTGATTAATTGAGTAAATTATGAGTCGTTCATTAAAAAAAGGTCCGTATATTAACGTTAAGCTTGAGAAGAAAGTGCTTGCCATGAATGAATCGGGCAAGAAAGTGGTAGTTAAGACTTGGGCCAGAGCTTCAATGATTTCGCCTGATTTTGTAGGCCATACTGTTGCAGTTCACAATGGAAATAAATTTATTCCTGTTTATGTTACCGAAAATATGGTAGGACACAAGTTGGGCGAATTTGCTCCAACTCGTACTTTCAGAGGACACGCTGGTAACAAGAAAAAATAACAGGATTTATCTGAAATAATAA
>OGEG01001615.1_pt1 | contig 14440 bp, 14 predicted proteins | sample 1570621 | NCBI WGS metagenome assembly OGEG01 (sample SAMEA2582130, study PRJEB24529) | metagenome | biome: Human gut stool | place: China | collected 2011 | reverse complement strand
GCCGACCCTCTGCTTGTAAGGCAGATGCTCTGAACCAGCTGAGCTAAACGCCCTTTAAACTTATTTTTCGTTCGCTTTATCTCTCTAAAGCGCTGCAAAGATACGGCTTTTTTTATTACCACCAAACTTTTTGACGAAAAAATGTGGATGAATATGAATTTTGTTTGGATGTGGCTACGTAAGTGTCTGATGGTCCTAAAAACGGGGCATTTAGTTAAAAATAACGATTGCTTACCTTATTATTCAATGGAAAAGACTTAACTTTGCGACTCTATATTAATAATGTATATGGTATTATCGACACTGACTGCTATTTCGCCCGTGGATGGGCGATACAGGAATAAGGCTGAGAATCTGGCGGCTTATTTTTCAGAATACGCACTTATCAAGTATAGGGTGCGAGTTGAGATCGAGTATTTTATTACTCTATCTGAGTTTCTTCCGCAATTAAGCGAGTTAAATGCGGCGGAAGTAAAAAAGGGGCTCCGGAAGATTTATCAGGAGTTTACGGAGGAGGACGCTTTACGAGTGAAGGAGATCGAGAGCGTGACAAACCACGATGTGAAAGCGGTGGAGTACTTTATTAAGGAAAAAACAAATCATTTCCTTGCGGAGAAATACCACGAGTTTATTCATTTTGGATTGACTTCTCAGGATATTAATAACACATCTGTGCCTTTATCGATCAAGGATGCTTTGCAAGAGGTGTATTATCCGGGTTTGGAAGAGGTGATCGGCGCCTTGAAAAAATACGCCGAGGAATGGATGGATATCCCGATGTTGGCTAAGACACATGGGCAACCGGCATCTCCGACTCGTTTGGGTAAGGAGGTGATGGTCTTTGTTTACCGTTTGGAGCAACAGTTGGCATTGTTAAAGGCCGTTCCTATCTCCGCTAAATTCGGTGGCGCTACAGGAAACTTCAATGCACATCATGTAGCGTATCCGGATTATGATTGGAGGGCATTCGGTAATAAGTTCGTTAGTGAGGTGTTAGGCTTGAAACGTGAGGAGTGGACTACCCAGATCTCTAATTATGATAATCTGGCAGCGATCTTCGATGGCTTGAAGCGTATCAATACGATCTTGATCGACTTGAATCGTGACTTCTGGCAATATATCTCCATGGAGTATTTCAAGCAAAAGATCAAGGCGGGTGAGATCGGTTCGTCTGCTATGCCACATAAGGTGAACCCGATTGATTTCGAGAACGCTGAGGGTAATCTAGGGATCGCTAATGCTATTTTAGAGCATTTGGCTACGAAATTGCCGGTATCTCGTTTACAAAGAGACTTGACGGATTCTACCGTGTTGAGAAACGTAGGCGTGCCTTTGGCACATATAGAAATTGCCTTCAAGAGCTTAACAAAAGGCTTGGGTAAATTGTTATTGAACGAGAACGCCCTAAGTAGGGATTTGAATAATTGCTGGGCTGTGGTAGCCGAGGGTATCCAGACGGTCTTACGCCGTGAGGGTTATCCGAAGCCTTACGAGGCATTAAAAGCTTTGACACGTACGAACCAGACTGTTACGGAGCAATCTATCAAGGAGTTTATCGAAACCTTGAATGTTAGCGACCGGATTAAAGATGAATTAAGGGCTATAACGCCTCATAATTATACAGGAATTTAGTGATAATACAGGTAGCCGTGAGGCTACCAAGTTTTTAACCATTGTTTAATTTATAACAAATGAGTACAGAAGAAAGAGATGAATCTCAACCGCGTCCAAAAAAAGTGATACCAAGTATCAGACGGGAAAACACAGACCAAGAAGGTGAAAGAAGACCTTACAATCAGGGTTATAATAAACCTGAGGGTAGCTATGAACGTAGACCGTATCGGTCTTATGGAGAAAATAACCGTCCTTCATACGGGGATCGTTCGAGCCGTCCGCGTTCTTACGATAATAACCGTGAAGGCGGGTATGGCAACAACCGTGAGGGGGGCTATGGTAATAGTCGTCCATCTTATGGCAACAATCGCGAAGGTGGGTATGGAAATAATCGCCCGTCTTATGGCAACAACCGTGAAGGTGGCTACAACAGCGGCCGCTCGTCTTATGGAAATAACCGCCCGTCGTATGGGAATGGGGGAGGACAATACAATCGTCCGTCTCGTCCTAATTATGATGGACCGGCAAAGGCTTATTCCGCTAGTCCTTCCGGAGAGGGAATGTCTGCGGATGGTATGAAGAAAAGAAGACCTAGAGTAGGTGATACCCGGGTTGATTACAATGATTCACGTTCAAGCGGTGGGGACGGTTACGCTCCCAGACGTTCGTATGGTAACGATAACTCCTATGGCGGTAATCGTCAAGGAGGTGGCGGATATGGAAATAATCGCCGTCCTTCTTACAATAATAATCGCCGTCCCGGTGGAGGAGGTGGCTTCCAAAGATCGCAGGGATACAACGTTCGTCCGAAACAGATCAAGTATAAGGAAGTCTTGGCGGATCCAAACGAACCGATTCGTTTGAACAAATTCTTATCTAACGCTGGTGTTTGTTCTCGTCGTGAGGCTGATGAGTTTATCCAGAAAGGAGCTGTTAAGGTAAACGATGTCGTGGTAACGGAATTGGGTACTAAGATTACTCGTCAAGATGTTGTTACATTTAACGAGAAGCCGGTTCAGATCGAGAGCAAGGTGTATATCGTATTGAACAAGCCGAAGAATTGCGTAACTACTTCTGATGATCCCCAAGAGCGCTTGACGGTGATGGATTTGGTGAAGAACGCTTGCCAAGAACGTATTTATCCGGTAGGCCGTTTGGACCGTAATACGACAGGTGTCTTGTTATTGACGAACGATGGTGATTTAGCTTCTAAATTGACTCACCCATCTTTCAAGAAGAAGAAGATCTACCATGTGTGGTTGGATAAGAACGTGGCTATCGAGGATATGGAGAAAATCGCCAACGGCCTTGAGCTTGAGGATGGGGAGATCCATGCGGACGCTATCAGCTATGCTAGCGAGGACGATAAGAGCCCAGGGGGTATCGAGATCCATTCAGGCCGTAACCGAATCGTGCGCCGTATTTTCGAATCGTTGGGATATCATGTGACGAAATTGGATCGTGTTTATTTCGCCGGTTTGACTAAGAAGAACTTAGGCCGCGGTAAATGGCGTTACTTAAATGAAAGGGAAGTGAACGCTCTTAGGATGGGAGCTTTCGAATAACAAAAAACGATACAGATGGAAACAATTAAACGAACAAAAATTGTAGACGTGCTGAAAAGCGACGCTTTCGGTACTACCGTGAATGTGAAAGGATGGGTACGTACCCGCCGTGGTAGCAAACAGGTGAATTTTATTGCCTTGAATGACGGTTCTACAATTAATAATGTTCAGATCGTTGTGGATGTAGATAAATTGGGTGATGAGTTCTTGAAACCGATTACCACGGGAGCTAGTATCAGCGTAAATGGTATCTTGACACAATCCCAAGGTAAGGGGCAAAATGTGGAGATACAGGCTACCGAGATTGAGATCTTCGGTACGGCTGATCCAGCTACTTATCCATTGCAGAAAAAAGGACACTCCATGGAGTTTTTGCGTGAGATCGCTCATTTGCGTCCTCGTACGAATACATTTGGAGCGGTATTCCGTATTCGTCATAATATGGCTTACGCTATCCATAAGTTTTTCCATGATAGAGGCTTTTTCTATTTCCATACGCCGATCATCACGGCTTCCGACTGTGAGGGTGCCGGACAGATGTTCCAAGTTACTACCAAGAATTTGTACGACTTGAAAAAGGATGAGAACGGCTCTATCATTTATGAGGACGACTTCTTCGGCAAGCAGGCTAGCTTGACGGTTTCCGGACAGTTGGAGGGTGAGTTGGCAGCTACAGCCTTGGGACAGATTTATACGTTTGGCCCTACGTTCCGTGCGGAGAACTCAAATACGCCTCGTCATTTGGCGGAATTCTGGATGATTGAGCCGGAAGTCGCTTTTAATGATATCACGGACAATATGGAGTTGGCCGAGGAGTTCATTAAATATTGCGTACAATGGGCGTTGGATAACTGTATGGAGGATATCAAGTTCTTGAACGATATGTTCGATAAGGAATTGATCGCTCGTCTGGAAGGGGTCTTGAAAGACTCATTCGTTCGCTTGCCGTACACTGAAGGAATCAAGATATTGGAAGAGGCTGTCGCTAAAGGACATAAATTTGAGTTCCCTGTTTATTGGGGTGTAGATTTGGCTTCCGAGCACGAACGTTTCTTAGTGGAGGATCACTTCAAATGTCCTGTAATTTTAACGGATTACCCGAAAGAGATCAAGGCTTTTTATATGAAGCAAAACGAGGATGGAAAGACGGTACGTGCGATGGACGTATTATTCCCGAAGATCGGAGAGATCATCGGCGGTTCCGAGCGTGAGGCTGACTATGATAAGCTAATGAGTCGTATTGACGAATTGGGCATCCCGATGAAGGATATGTGGTGGTACTTAGATACTCGCCGTTTTGGTACGGTGCCTCACTCTGGTTTCGGTTTGGGCTTTGAGCGTCTTTTGTTGTTCGTTACGGGTATGGGAAATATCCGTGACGTGATACCTTTCCCGCGTACACCGAATAACGCTGAGTTCTAATAGCGCTTAGTGATCATGATAAAAAGGGTTCGTAACCGGTTTCAACCGGATTACGGACCCTTTTCTTATATAGCTTCCTTTGTTTAATCGTCGTCCAGATCAATAGGAATTTGCCTTTTGAATGCCTCCTTAAAGGATATAAGCGATTCGGTGCGAGCCAAGCCCAATGGTTGAAGCTTGTTGTGGATGATGCTTAGCAAATGCTGGTTGTTCTTTGCGTATATTTTTATAAACAGGTCGTATTGCCCCGTTGTATAATGGCATTCCACGACTTCCGGTATCTGCAACAGCGCTTCGGTAACGCTTGGAAATTGTCCGGGAGACTTTAGGAATAACCCCATATATGCGCAAGTTTCATACCCAACTTTTGTGTTATCCACGATGAATTCTGAACCTTTGATAACCCCTAAATTAGTCAGCTTTTGTATGCGTTGATGAATAGCCGCTCCGGATACGTTACATTCCCTCGCTACTTCCAAAAATGGCATACGCGCATTGCCGATGATTAGTTTAAGTATCTTCTCGTCCAGTTCATCTAGTTGATGATGTGCCATATATTCAGTATATTTGTATTACTGTTAGATTATATCTTTCATATTTAATACAAATATAATGATAATCTTATAATCATCTAAAGATTATGGTAGATTATTTTGATTTTGTAAGCATTCTTTATTCAATTATTAAGTATTTTTTTTATGAGCGAAGATCATGTAATAATTAGTAAGCCTGTCCGGGAGATAGCCGATCCTTTATTGGATCTAGTAGAGAAAACATATACTAGTTCTTTCCCTGAGGAAGAACGTCGTGATTTCTCTTTGGTACGTAAGCTTTTGGAGGAAGATAGCCGCTTCGAGATGTATGCCTTGCTACGGGATGGTATTTATGTCGGTTTCATTACCGGATGGCAATTTGAGGGTTTTGTTTATGTGGAGCATTTTGCGATCGATGAGTCCGCTCGTAACGGAGGAATCGGAGCGAAAGCAATGACAAGTTTTTTAGCTCTCCACGAAGATCCGGTTGTCTTAGAGGTAGAGATGCCGACAGAGGAGATGAGTAAACGTAGAATCGGCTTTTATGAACGTCTAGGGTTTGTTTTGGATTATCATGTATATTTCCAACCTCCCTATCGTAAGGGAGAGGCATTTTTAGAAATGCGTTTGATGGCTCATGGGAAACTTGATCTTGAGCAATCTTTTGAGCGAGTTAAGACCATTATTCACCAAAACGTTTATGGAGTGGAATAAAAAAGGGGCGGGAAATAAATCCCGCCCCTTTTTATAATGCTATATCTGAATAATTATTACTCTACACGTTGTGCTGCGGAATAACTAATCTTCAATGCGTATGCCTCACGAAGAGCCTGCTTGATATCGGTGATCGTTCCCATCTTGGTCTCTTTATCAGCCTTGATAGAAACTGTCATAAACGGCTGGTCCTCTTCTTTCATACTGGACTTTTCTTGTGCGATATAATCCTGAATTTCCGAAGTCTCTGCAAAAGCGTCATTCAACTGGATACGAGTCTCAGAACCCATCTTCGCTCTCAAATCTCTAGTCGGCTTACCTACATAGATAAATGTAACCAAAGATTTCTTCTCCAATTTTTGAAGCTCTGTAGCTTGTGGAGCATGGAACTCTACTTTCAATGTTACCTCACGCATAGATGTTACCATCATGATGAAGAACAAGAAAGCGAACACCAAGTCAGGTAATGATGATGTATTCAATTCGGGCATTTCACGACCGCCCGCTTTACTAAACTTTCCCATTACTTTTTACCTCCATAATTTTTAGGTTCAGCTTCTGATATCTTTTGCGGATAAATCTGCTGTACAGCTTTTTGTTGTTCTTCGTCCAAATCAGCGAAATTCTTCCCGAATTTTTCCTTAGAAACCTTATTTCTCAATTCGTTATAAGCAGCCGCGATTTCATTCTGCACATCGATATAAGCTTGGTATTCGGTACCACGGTCATTCTGTAAAGAAATTACGTGGTTCTTCGTTACCATCATCTTTCCGAAGAATGGAACATCAGCCTCAACACGTTCAGGCTTATGTTCGTCATTGTAAGGATTATCAATGAACTCTTTGATTCTTTCTTTCAATTGCTTGATATCGACAAATTGATCACCACAGAGAATCTGGTTATTACTGTTGATCAATACAACCAACAAGTTTCTCTTTTTGATGTCAACATCGGTATCGTTCTTCTGATCTTTAGGTACAGGGGGCGGCAAACGTCTTGCCAAACCTTTATCTGTATCCATTGATGTAGTAATAAGGAAGAAGATAAGCAACATGAAAGCGATATCGGCCGAAGAAGAACCATTGATACCCGGTGTCTTTCTTTTCTTACCCATTTCTTTCTTGTTTTATCAGTTCGTTATTACTATTATTTACCCATGATTCTCTTTACAGAACCCCAAACTACACATGCTACGATCAGAACCAAAAGTACGATTGTAGACATGATCCACATGTCTGTGATCTTTAACCAACCCGGAGTATTGTAAACTTGAGAGTCTGCGTTCAAGCCTGCTAAAGGAGTTGCGTCACCCATTGTATAGGTGATGAACAATACGGCTACGAAACAAACTAATACTACCAAAGACATGATAGCTGATTTAGCGTTAGTCTTCAGCAAAGTCAAGAATTGCCAAACCGCAAACAATACTGTACTGATGATTGTCACGAAGAACAATACAGAAGTCCAGTTAATCAATAACCCTGTATAGATGGGTTCTTTCATTTCTGCGGCAGGGTCAACGACTCCACCCGCATAAAACATACCCAGCACAATGATACTGATAATAGAACTTATCAGTAAAGTCCAACTGGATATTTTTCTTATTTTAGTAACTGCCATAATTCGTTATTATTTTTTGAATTTGACGTTGTATTTGATAACCAAGTCAAGCAAAGAGATAGAAGCATCTTCCATCTGGTTCAAAATAGCCTCCAATTTGCTTAACAAATAGTTATAGAATACCTGAAGAATCAAAGCAACGATCAAACCACCTACAGTAGTAATCAAGGCCACTTTCATACCACCTGCTACAACCGTCGGGCTGATATCACCAACTTGCTCGATTTTATCGAACGCCATGATCATACCTACTACAGTACCCAAGAATCCCAAAGACGGAGCCATTGCGATAAACAATGTGATCCAAGACATATTCTTTTCCAAAAGACCGCCTTGAACACCACCGTAAGAAACGATAGATTTCTCTACAACGTCAATACCTTGGTCAATTCTCATCAATCCTTGGTAAGCGATAGAAGCGATAGGGCCTCTTGTGTCACGAGCGATAGCTTTAGCGCCTTCAACATCACCTTTGTCTAAAGCATCCTCAATACCTTTCAACAGTTTGCTGGAGTTTGTCTCAGCCAAGTTTAAGTAGATAATTCTCTCTAAGCAGAATGCCAAACCGAAAATCAAAGCGATAGCGACCAAACTCATGAAGTCGGCACCACCTTCGATAAACTTTGTTTTTAATGCTTGATACATACCTCCTTCAACAGCTGTAGCTGCGTCTGCAGCGTCCTGCGCGAATGCTACGGTAGAAGTTCCAAGGGCACATAAACCCAAGAATGCTTTTGCAAATAACTTTTTCATTGTGTGTTTAATTTTTAAGATTAATAATTCTCTTATTTGTTTTTATTTTATTGTTAATTAATTCATGGTATTCTCCACTGCGGAGAGAGCGGGATTCGAACCTGCGAAACCCTTTAGGGGTTTACACGCTTTCCAGGCGTGCCTCTTCAACCACTCGAGCATCTCTCCAATTATTCGCCTAGCTTCTTCTAAAACGACCGCAAAATACGAAAAAATTCCCATATGCAATCTTTTCAGTGCACAAATCTATAGTTTTTGCTTGACATATACACAATATCCGCGAAATAAATTTTGACTTCATTCGAAAAAAAGTGTCTATATGGGTTTATTTAGGCTTTTAAACAATTCTAATGTGTTTTTTCGAGTAGCGTTTACGGTTTCCTCTAGCGTGAGGCCGAATGTTTCCGCCACTTTCTCGGCCGTCTTCCATATGTAAGTAGGCTCATTCCGTCTACCTCTGTAGGGGACTGGTGAAAGATAGGGGGCATCTGTTTCCAAGAGTATCTTTTCAAGATCTGTTTGCCGGATGACTTCGGACAGTTTTGAATTTTTAAAGGTGACAACCCCGTTTATCCCGATCTTGAAGGTGGGCAGTTTCTTTATTTCTTCCAGCTCTTCTGTTGTGCCGGTAAAACTATGAAATACGCCCTTAAGTCTTTCTGCTCCGACTTTATGTATGCATTCCAGAACTTCCGGATATGCGTCACGGGTATGGATGGCTACGGGCAGGTTCAGATCGATGCTCCAACGCAGTTGTTCCTCGAAAACGATTTGTTGCTCCTTCAAATAAGTCTTATCCCAATATAGATCGATCCCGATTTCACCGATACCGCAATAAGTACGTTTAGATAGATAGGATTCCGTTTGTTTTAGGATATCGATATAATTGCTATCCACACTGGTCGGATGCAATCCCATCATGGGGAAAGCGAACTCTGGGTATCGATCGCATAAATCGTGCATTCTGTCAATCGTCGTCAGGTCTACGTTTGGCAGAAGCAGGGTGTCGATACCTGAGTCTTTTGCTTTTTGAGCCAGTTCGTCTTGCTCCGGATCGAAATCCTCCAGATATAAATGGCAATGTGTGTCTATTAAGCTCATGGATTAGGATTGTCTATGCATTAAATGATCACAAACCTCTTTTAGGATCGTTAATTTTTCGGGGGCGACTTGTAAAGCGTTTAAGTTCTCTACGGATGCGTCGTAATAGGCTTGGATTTTATTTTCTGTTAATTGTTTTAGCTGCAATTCGTTGTAGATAGAGGTGAATGCCTGTATCTTTTGAGCCGGGTCGAATTCTTTTTTATCCATCCAGCTACGGAGAGCTTCCGCTTGTTCTTTATTGGCCAGTCTGAGAGCGTTGATCAATAAGAATGTTTTCTTGTTGCAAAGGATATCGCCGCCAATGTTTTTCCCGAAAGTGGCGGTGTCACCATATACATCTAGTAAATCATCTTGCAGTTGAAACGCTAGACCAATATTAATACCAAACGCATATAAATGGTCTGCGTCTTTCTGTGAGGCACCTCCGAGTAAGGCACCTGTTTTAAGGGCGCAGGCCAGTAGTACGGCTGTCTTTAGCCGGATCATCTCGATGTATTCTTCCTCGCTTACATCCATGCGAGACTCGAATTCCATGTCGAATTGTTGGCCGCCACATATTTCCGCCGCGGTTTGCGTAAATAAATCCAACACTTGTTTGAGGTGGCCGTGTTCCGTTGATCCGATTAATTGATAAGCCGCTATTAGCATCGCATCTCCGGAAAGAATCGCCGTATTGGCATTCCATACCTTGTGTACGGTAGGTTTGTTCCTTCTTTTATCAGCTTCATCCATCAGATCGTCGTGCAGCAAGGTGAAGTTATGGAAAACTTCCAGACCTAAAGCGGGCTTGATCGCATTCTCTATACTATTATTATATATATTACATGCCATCAACGTTAACGCCGGACGTATTCTTTTTCCTCCGAGGGACAAGATGTACTCTATCGGCTCGTATAAGCTCTTGGGAGGATTGGTGAATTGTAGTTGAGAGATCTCGCTTTCTATTCTTTGAAGTATATTCTCGAATGCTAACATAGCTGTATCAATTAATGGAGTTATGAAATAAAAAAAGGCTGCGAAAATGAAGCAGCCTTTTTGATATGTTTAATGTTATACTATTGCAATCTGAACGTGATAGGCACAGTATACTTAACACGTACTGGTTTACCTCTCTGCTTACCCGGAGTCCATTTAGGCATGGTACCGATCACACGAAGAGCCTCTTTGTCCAATGATGGGTCTACACCACGTAATACCTCAGCGTCTACTACTGATCCGTCTCGGTTAACCACGAATGCGCAGATTACACGACCTTGGATACCGTTTTCCTGTGCGATTACCGGATACTTGATTGATTTAGCGATAAACTTCAGCAATTCAGCGTCTCCACCGGGGAACTTCGGCATTTCTTCTACAACTGTAAAGATCTGTTGTGCGGACTCTTCTTCCTCTTCTACAACTGCGGGGGGAGTATAAACAGCCTCCTGCGCTGAGGTTTGGTCATCCTCTGATGATAAGATATCCTGCTGTTCCAATTCAACGTCATCTTCAACAACGTTCAAAACCTCGGTTACAACTGGTGCTGGAGGTGGTGGAGGTGGAGGAGGCGTATTCTCCGGTCTCGTGATTTCCACTTCTTCCTCAGCGATGATGTCTGCTACACCCTCGCTAGCCTGAACGACCATTACATCGCGGGTGCTCCATTCGAAGCCCACGAACAAGACAGCTAAGCCCACTACAAATCCCATAAGGATGCTTAGGGTCTTACCTCTCTCAAGGTCCGCTTTCGGTGATTTTTTAATTTCCATACGTTTATAATAATTTATAAGTGTTTTTCACTTCTGCAAAAATACAAATTATTTCATATATCAAACAAAAATGAGAGCGATTATATACCTTTTTGGCATTTTTCCCGTTTCTGTTAATGTAAAATCCGTATTTCTGAGATTTGCGGGTGTAAAGTAAAAACATTTTTCCGAATTAATGTATCTTTGAACGATTTTTTGCATGAAAATATGAGAAATAAACTATTTATACTGATTTTATTCGTTGTTACACTGTCTGTCTCAGCGCAAAACGGGAGCGAGGCGTATACTTTCTTACGTTTTCCTACCTCGACCCGGGCTAACGCCTTGGGTGGGCATACCGTGGCGTTGGTAGAAAGAGATCCTTCACTTATTTTCCATAATCCGGCGTTGCTAGGTGCGGAGATGGATGGGATGATCAACTTGAATTATATGAATTACATCTCGGATATCAACGTAGGGAGTGCCTTGTTCACGAAAGCGCATGGCGAGAAAGGGGCTTGGGGCGTAGGCGCTACGTTTATAAGCTATGGCGATATCCAGGAGGTGTTGCCGGATAATGTCGTGACCGGAGCGAGCCTTTCGGCGAAAGATATCAGCGTGAATGGTTTCTACTCCCGCGACTTGAGCGAGCGTTGGCGGGGTGGATTGTCGTTGAAGTTCTTGTATTCGGGCTTGGCTGATTATACCTCTATCGGTTTATGCGTGGACGCGGGATTGAGTTATTATAATTCGGATAAGGGCTTTTCCTTTGGTTTCGCCTTGAAGAATATCGGCGCGCAACTGAAAGCTTACGAGGATGAGCGACAAAAGATGCCTTGGGATATCCAGATGGGTATCACGCAGAAAATGGCGCATGCCCCGATTCGTTTTTCTTTGACGGCCCAATACTTGAACCGTTGGAAGTTCGATTATATCGATAATACGGATAAAGAGTATGACGGGGATTCTTTCGTTAAGACGTTGGCGAAGCATTTTATCATCGGCGTGGATTTTATCCCGTCCGAGAACTTTTGGGTGGGTGTAGGATTCAATCCGAAGGTCAATATGGATATGAAGTTGAAAGGCGGGGGAAGTTTCTCCGGCTTCTCGGCTGGCGCAGGCGTAAGGATCAAGATGTTTGACGTGGGCTTCTCGCTGGCGAAATATCATCCGTCCGCCATGTCGATGATGATTAGCGTATCTACGACCTTGGCCGATTTTAAGAAGGTGACAGAATAAACCTATACATTAATATATATATATGAAGAAAATAGTTATCGCTATAGACGGCCACTCTTCCAGTGGCAAAAGTACCATGGCAAAAGATCTTGCCAAGGAGATCGGATATACGTATATCGATACGGGTGCCATGTATCGGGCCGTGACTTTGTATTGCATCCAGCATGGATTTTTTGAGGGAGAGAAGATTAAGGAGGAAGAGCTGAAGGCTTCTATCCATGATATCGATATTTCATTTCGTTTGAACGCGGAGACTGGCCGGCCGGATACCTATTTGAACGGTGTGAATGTAGAGAAAGAGATTCGTGGCATGGAAGTGGCGGATAAAGTGAGTCCGGTAGCTACTCTAGGCTTTGTGCGCCGTGCGTTGGTCGCTAAGCAACAAGAGATGGGGAAGGCGAAAGGCATCGTGATGGATGGCCGTGATATCGGTACGGTCGTATTCCCGGATGCGGAGTTGAAGCTTTTCGTGACGGCCTCGCCGGAGGTACGTGCCAAGCGCCGGGTCGATGAGCTGGAGGCGAAGGGGATCCCCGCTTCTTACGAGGAAGTGCTGGAGAATGTGAAGAAGGCCGACAAGGTGGGCTACGGCTTCGATGCCTATAATGAGACCTATGTGGACATGATCTCCGCCGGTATCGTCGATCCCACCAAGGTGACCCGCTCCGCTCTGGAGAATGCGGCCTCCATCGCCGCCACCCTGCTGACCACCGAGTCCCTGGTGGCCGACAAGCCCCAGCCCCCCGCTCCGGCTGCTCCGGCTGCCCCCGATATGGGCGGCATGTACTGAGCCAGAGAGAAAAAAGGCCCGGAACCGATTTGGTTCCGGGCCTTTTTGCAGGGCTGTGGCCTGTCGACGGGGCTAAAAAGAGCTGCTGCTTCCGGCATACGGAAAAGCAAGAAATACGAAGGCACCCCCGGAGCCGTTGGACTCCGGGGGTGCCTGGTGTGTAGGGGGAGATCAATCAGGCCGCGGCCTGGGCGGCAGCGGGGATCAACTGCGCCTGGAAGAAAGCGGCGGTGGCGTCCACCGTCTGATAGAGGGCAGTGAAATCGCCAGAGAACACGTTGTAGGTGTGGTCGCAGTTATCCACCAGCAGCAACTGGCTGTCGGCGTTAGCGGCGGCCTTCACAATCTTCTCGGCGTTATCGGGGGTGACGGTAGTATCGTCCTTGCCGTTGATGGCCAGAATGGGGGCCTTGATGTCAGCAGTTACCTTCAGAATGTTGGTTTCGGCCACCTCCTGGAACCAGCGCTCACCCAGCTCCAAGGGCTCCCGCCAGTCAAAGGTCATCGTATAAAAGCCCTCTTTTTTGGCCTGGGCATAGGCATCCTCAAAGCTGGTACCCGCAAACAGGGAGGCGCCGTTCAGCTCCAGGGCGCCGGACCAGGTGACAACAGCCTGGAAGGTGTCGGGGTGGGCCTCTGCGGCCAGCAGGGCGTCGGTTCCGCCCTGGCTCCAGCCCATGACGCCCAGGTTCCCGCCGTCCACAGTCTCCAGGCCGGCCAGGTAGTCCGCGGCGGCCTTGGCGTCAATGACGGCGGAGGTGTAGTTGTAATCCCGGTAGCTGGCGGTGGAGTCGCCGTTTCCCATGAAGTCGATGCGCAGGGTGGCGATGCCGTCGGCGGCCATACGGGGGGCGGCCAGGGCGTAACCCATGCCGGCTTCGTCCCGGTTGGAGCCGGTGCCGTGGAGCATCACCACGCCGGGGACCTTCGCGTCCTTGGAGGCGGAGACGGGCAGGGTCAGGGTGGCGGGAATCTCATGGGCAGGGATCCCGTCCTGGGCGGCTACAGGGATGGAAACCACAGTCTCCACATAGGTGGGCTTGAGGACGCTGAAGTTCTTGAGCACCTGGGCAAACTCAGCGCGGGTGAGCTGGCCGTTGGGGTTCAGATTGCCCTTCTGGTCACCGGTCATCACCTTGCCATAATAGCAGAAGGTCATGCCCTCCAGATCGGCGGCGGGGATGGAGTCGTAGTCGGGAGTCTCCTTCATAGCCATGCCGGAGGTGTCCACGGTAATACCCTTGTAGGAGGCGTAATCGGCGATAATAGTGGCGATACCGGAACGGGTGATTACGGTGTCGGTGCCGTACTCAGTGCCCTCAAACAGGGGTCTTTCAGCAGTTGCTTCATCACCTCTAA
>OGEG01001608.1_pt1 | contig 14486 bp, 10 predicted proteins | sample 1570621 | NCBI WGS metagenome assembly OGEG01 (sample SAMEA2582130, study PRJEB24529) | metagenome | biome: Human gut stool | place: China | collected 2011 | reverse complement strand
GGCATCTATGCGGTGTATCTAAAACTAGAGAAAGCCTGCGATATCAAATACGGACGCCAGACATACGATTACCAAGAAGGCACGATCGTTTGCTTCGCCCCCGGGCAAACAGCGGAAACAAACCCGACCACCGATAAAGTCCAAGTAAACGCACATGGTATTCTTTTTCATCCCGATTTACTGCGTGGAACGTCACTCGGAAAGAGTATCAAGAAATATACGTTCTTTTCTTACGAGGTAAACGAGGCGTTACATCTCTCGGAAGAAGAAAGATCTATCGTGATGGATTGCCTGAAGATTATCCGTATGGAACTGGAGCATGGCGTGGATAAACATAGTAAAACCTTACTTGTAAACCATATCGAACTGTATGCGTTTTTATGAAAGGCAGTTCATCACCCGAGGCAAGACAAACCGGGATGTGCTGACACGTTTCGAAAATCTATTGGATGAGTATTTCGAAAGTGCACTCGCCGAACAGGACGGATTGCCTACGGTGAAATACTTTGCCGACAAGCTTTGCCTCTCATCGAACTATTTCGGTGACATGTTCAAGAAGGAAACCGGCAAATCACCGCAGGAATACATCCAAGAGAAAGTAATCGAGCTAGCCAAAGAACGTATCTCCGACACGGCGGACACAGTCAGCCAAATCGCATATTCCCTCGGTTTCCAATATCCGCAGCACTTCTGTCGGCTATTAAAGAAACGGGAAGGATACACGCCAAGTGAATACCGTGCGCAGATCGGTCTATCAACGAATCTATAGAAGGCGTTCAAGAAGATGTTAGATATTAAGACCGTATATGAATGTAACCGGTGCTTGGGATGCAAGACGCTGCACCCACAAGTAAGCCTCATCAATCTAGAGAGCCCGAACCTAGAGCAAGAGGCCGTAAAGTTCGAGTTCTATGCGATTCTCTTGATAGAAGACTGCCCGGACGGTTGTTATTGTTGCGGACGTAAGTATTACGATTATTCCAACGCTACGATGGTGTTTCTTACACCCGGTGAGATTTTCCGCATGAGCGAGAATAATACGTTACCCGACAAAGGGTACCTTTTAGCGTTCCATCCCGACCTATTGTTCCGCACGTCATTGGACAACCATATTAAGAACTATACCTTCTTCGCTTATAATAAGGAAGAGGCGCTACATCTCTCCCAACGTGAGACAGCCAAAGTTACGTGTTGTCTGGAAAACATCGAGGATGAGCTTCACCATGCCATCGATACACACAGTGGTACCATTCTATCCCGCCACATTGAATTATTATTGGATTATTGTACACGCTATTATGAGCGACAGTTCATTACCCGGGAGAATAAGAACAAGGCTATCTTGGAGAAATTGGAAAGGCTCCTCAACGAGTATATCATTTCCGGCAAATTAGAGAACGGCCAGCTACCCACCATCGAATATTGTACGGCAGAACTGAATCTTTCTGTCGCTTACTTCAACGACCTGTTAAGATTCGAGACCGGCAAAACGCTGGAGGAATATTTTCAGTTCAAACGGTTGAGTGTGGCTAAGACAATGCTACTGAAAAACGGTAATACTCCCGCTCTGGTAGCACGGCAACTAGGTTATCCGAACGTACAGTATTTCAGCCTTATATTTAAGAAGATCACAGGCATCGCCCCCAGTGAATATCCATATGCGCAAAACTAAGAAACGGAAGGAGGCCATCCCCCTTCCGTTTCTTAGAATAACATTATTTTCCTAGCTTCTTTTCCAGCATCTTCATAAAATATCCCCCGACAACCGAACGGGCTTGAAAACCTCGTTGCGTACCATCAGAAGTAAAATGCCAATCGCTTAGAGGAACACGTGAAGTCGTCTCGTTGGCATAGTTCCAGACCGGAATCATCAACGTATTAAAATCCTCCATCGATCCGGTCAAACAAGCGGACCATAAAATCCAGTCGGACTTCGTATAATCCTTCCGGTTATCCAACGGCAAACCGTATTTATTTTGCTTTGTCTTGTAATAAGCCATTTCCATAGCGGCAACCTCTTTCGGGAAGATATTCAAGTCCAGCAAGCGATCCCATACCAAGTTGTATTTCTGGCTCCAAGTACCCGGCTTATCGAAAGTCAAGCGGTAATGATCGCCATCATCTGCCATTTTTACCCACTTAGCGGCCATCTCACGGGCGGCTTCCGTATATTGCCTAGCGATATCCGTCTTGCCTAACATCTCCGCCAATTTCCCGTAGCCGGCAACTCCCATAATTGCCTTGATGGACAAATTCGTGTTATGGGCGAAATGCCCGGCGAAATCATCCGTACAAAGTTGGTTCTTCGGATCAAGGCCTTCCTTCAACAAGTAATTCGCCCATGTAGTCAAAACCTCCCAATGTTGGGCGGCATAATCGGCATTACCATCCACTACCGCTATGGCGGTCGCTAACACAAGCATATTACCACTTTCTTCCACGGGCATATCGCCACCGTAGGTCTGACCGTTCGCAACCGGATATGTACCCACGTCGTGAGCCGGGAAAGGTTTCTTCCACAGTCCGCTCTCGCTATAATAGAAAATAGGGTTCATCATTCCTTTCAACAAATCCGTATTGTACACTAAGAATAAAGGAGCGGAAGGATACGTTATATCCACCGTTCCGATAGAACCGTTGCTGAAATTTTCTTTAGAGAGGAATAAGAGAGTCCCTTCTTTATCAGTCACCAACTTATGGGCAGCGATCGCCTGCCGATATGCGATAGCGCATAACTCGGCGTACTTCTTCCCTCCTACGGCACTCGTCTCGCTCATCAAAGAAGAATCAAAGGAACCGCAACGCCGCATCAGATCCTCGTAAGAAGCCTCCCCTTTCTCAAACGCCTGATGAATATCCACCTTTCCGTCGTGCTTCCAATAAGGCATCCGGTTGTCTTGGAAATACTGGATCGAATATAAATCATCGTAACCGATCATCAAATGTCCGGAGACGGTTTCCTTGGAGACCTTGCCGATCGGGTCCGTATAAGCGAGAACCGTCATTTGCTCGCGCATATCCGAAGAGATACTTTGCGATCCAGCCGGTAAATTACCAGTAGTCATGAAAGCTTTCTTCGTAGCATAATACTCGTCGATCGTTGCGGAGACTCCCGGTTTCTTTGGGATAGCCAAATAGAAATATCCCCAGTCAATCCGTACATCATCCCCGGTTTTCGCCAGAACCTCTTGATCGATTGTTCCTGTCTTTAGGTAAATTAAATTAGGGGTTTCCGTTTTCTCAAAAGTCACCTCTTGATCGATCGTATTCACGGCCCATTGCGGCGTGGCTTCCATATATAATTGCACGTCGTGATCTTTACCGTCGATGGAGCGGACTTGATAGGTTATATAATTAAACGGAGAAGTCATAGCCTCCAGATCATTCAGCAAGAAGGGAGCCGTGAAAATCAAGTCCAGACTTACACCACCGCACTCAAAGGTGTAGAATGTTTGCGTAGGCATCACGTTCACGGATTTCTGGATCGCTTTCTCATCGAACGTATCTCCTCGTTTCACCTTCCGCATGATTCCCATATCCACATAAGCGCCTCCCCCATTGTTCCGGCAATGAGCGGCCAACACGTTACCCGTAGGCTTCAAGCTTTCCGCCACCGCTTCCGGTATCTCTTTCAGCAAATCATAGTCCAGACCATTCCCTGCCACGGCGATTTGCTTTCCATTTAGATACACCTCGATATTATCATCGTGCGAATATTGGAGGTAGAGGGCATCCTTTCGCACATCCGAAGGCCAGTCAAACGTACGACGTACCCAGATATCTCCTGTAGACCAAGGCGTGGAACAATTGGGATTATCTTCCGTTCCAAAAGCGGCTTTTCCCTGCTTCCAACCTTTCGGATCATAAGCCTCGGCGAACCAATCACCGGCAGGCTGAGACATCGTATAATCGGCCTCCCATAGGCCATCCGAGGCCGTACCGATCACCGAGGTCACCTGTATATCGTCCATTCCCATGAAACGGTATGATTTACCATCTACCCGTATACTGCCCAGAAGCGGATAATCACGGCCGGTCCAATGCCGTACCGACTCATCATTCAATTGATCGGCAAACGACCATGCGCTTGTATAGGGATCGATCGTGACCAAAGGAACGGCAGGAGCACGTAAAGAGTTCTCTGCCGCCGCCGTATATACCTCGGAAACTTTCACTTGCGTACAACAAGATAAAGCCGTACAACAAGATAAAGCCAATAAATAGTTTCTCATCCGCTTACTTTACGGTTTTATGAATGGCCTCCAGCACGATCTTCTCCATGATCTTATAGCCTTCCAAGGTCGGATGCACACCATCTTTCGACAGGTTAGCAGGCAATCCGTTTCGCTCATCTTTCATGGCGGAATGATAATCCACGTATGTCAAACCATTCTTATCCGCATACTCCTTGATCCATTTATTGAGCTGGATAACCTTATCGGCCGGCTTCATACCCGGTCTCCAAGGAAAATCGTATGCCGGCATCACGGAACAAAAAATCACCTTTATATTATTTACTTTCGCCAATTCCGCCATGGAGACCAAGTTACCATACACGTTCTCTAAGGCGATCACACCGTTATTGTGAGCGATATCATTGATTCCCGCCAAGATTACCACTGCTTTCGGCTTCAAATTAATAACGTCTTGGCGAAAACGCACTAACATCTCCGAGGTTGTCTGTCCGCTGATCCCACGGTCTACGAAATTATTCTGGATAAAGAAGGTCGAATCCGCCGGCCACCATCCGTCTGTAATGGAGTTCCCCATAAATACCACGTTCGAAGGGACTTTCACGGTCTTGTTAGCCTCCGCATAACGACCAAACTGAGCCCAGTCCCCCTTCTCGGTCTGGGCAAATAATGTAGTGGTAGCCAATAAACAGCCCGCTACTAGTAAAGCTTGTTTCATGTTTTTCATATTACTTATTATAAAATACGATTTTATTTTCATCAAACAAAAGTAATGAAAATTGTCCACCCACCCATTCACACAAGAAATTATCTTATATTTGCTGTCATTGAAAAATAAAAACATCCGAATATGCTAAAAAAGATTCTTTCCAACACGATCGTACGGTTGATACTGGCCGTCTTGATCGGACTTCTGGTTGGGCTTGTCGTAAACGAGCCTGTGTTAAAAGCGGTCATGATCATAAAACAAATTACGGGACAGATTATTTTCTTCTTGGTTCCGTTGATCATTCTAGGATTCGTGGCACCATCCATCGCCCGCTTAAAAAGCAACGCATCCAAAGTCTTATTATTCGCTTTTAGTATCGCATACCTGTCATCGGTTGGCGCCGCTACCTTTGGCGCCGTTGTGGGTTACGAGTTAATACCGCATTTGCATATTCAAACCGCCTCGGAAGATCTAAAAGACATCCCTCCCATGTTGTTTAATCTAGAGATTCCGCCAGTGATGAGCGTTATGTCGGCATTGGTATTGGCCGTGATGCTGGGACTTTCTACCGCATGGGTTAAATCCGAGGAGATGGAGAGGTTGCTGGAAGTATTCCAGAACATGGTGCTTAAATTGGTAGAACGGGTCTTGATGCCGGTGTTGCCGCTTTTCATCGCCGCGAATTTCTGTGTCCTCAGTTATGAGGGGGCGATTACGAAGCAGTTGCCTATCTTTTTATCCGTCCTGTTGATTGTCATCATTTGCCATTACATCTGGTTGACCTTACTGTATGTAGTCGCATCGATTTACTCCCGGAAAAATAGCTGGGGCGTATTGAAATACTACGGACCCGCTTATTTGACAGCCTTAGGCACCATGTCATCCGCCGCCACCTTGGGCACGGCCTTGACCTGCGCCAAGAAAAGCAAGATTTTGCGAGAGGAAGTAATCGACGTGACTGTCCCCCTGTTCGCGAACATCCATCTATGCGGCTCTATCTTGACGGAAGTGTTTTTCGTATTGACCGTCTCACAAATATTATATGGAAGTATGCCGGACTTCACGACGATGCTCGTATTTATCATCTTGCTTGGTTTCTTCGCGATCGGTGCTCCCGGCGTACCGGGCGGTACGGTGCTCGCCTCATTGGGCTTGATCATCGCTATTCTAGGTTTCGACGAGGCAGGAACGGCATTATTGCTTACGATATTCGCTTTGCAAGACAGCTTCGGTACGGCTTGCAACGTGACGGGAGATGGTGCCCTTACCCTAATTACTGATACGTTCGATCAAAGGCAAACGGAAAAGGCTTCCAAGGCTTTATAAGAACCACCTTCCATGGTGTCTTTTTGTAGATATGGTTGATTCTTTAAGAGTCAACCATATCTACAAAAAGACATATCACTTCCTTTTCATTCGATACTCTATGGGTGACTCCCCGGTATGCTTCTTGAAATACCGTCCCAGATAGGATTGGCTGGGAAAGTTCAAGTGATTCGTTATCTCCTGCACGGTCATTTCCGTGGTACGCAACAACACCTTTGTCTCCAATATGATATGCCGGTCTATAATGGTCTTCGCCGACTCGCCCGTCACTTGCCGGGTGATAGTGGAGAGATAACGGGGAGAGATACAAAGCTCGTTCGCATAGAAAGAGACCTCTTTCTGGTCGAGATAATGGGCATGGATGCAATTGATGAACTTATGGAACAACTCCTCCCCACGGTTGCACCCATTTTGCTGGCGGCTCGAGAAGGAGTACCTTGTCTTATCATACATATTAAGGAAGAAGCATTGCAACTGGTTTTTCACGATCATATCACGGTACACGTTATCCCGATCCATGTAAATCAGCCAAAACAGCCGGATGATCACGTTTATGGTCTCCTCTTGATCGGCGGGATGCGTATAGCAAGGATTATCTTTTATGAAGCGGAAAAAGGGCGGATCCAGCCGGAATACGGCCTCGTCGAACAAGACCTTCGAAAAGGATATATATTGTACCTTGAAATCCTCGCTACTCGCGTTCAACGTCAGGATCGTATCCGGTATCAATACGATCACCGTGTTGCGCCGGATATCCCATCGGCTCAAATCGACGGATATATTCGCCGTTCCTTTATAGCAAAATAAGATCATGCCATATCCGCTCTTGTAAGGACGATCCAATAACTCCCTCAAATCGGAATCGCCTATTATGAACGACTCTCCTCTCTCTATCTCAAATGGATTCATATGTCTACTATTTTGCCCGCAAATATAAGAGATCATTAGCATATAACGGATCATTTCATCTCAAAATGAACAATCACCGCCTCATTGTGGAAACAATGGTTCGCCGATAAGCGAGTAGCTTTGCATCCGAAAATATAGGTATTAGTTAAGATGAAAAAGCAAAATCGATTGATGAAGACTGCGATCGCCTTATGGTGTATCGTAGCTGTTGGGTGTAAACAAAGCCCTGTAATCCAACAAAGTTCAGGGTATGCGACAATGACTGTATCCACTTCGGAGAAGACTTTGTCCAATAATTACTCGGCGAGTATACGAGGAAAACAGGATATTGATATTTATCCGCAAGTATCCGGTTTTATTACAAAGCTTTGCGTAGCAGAAGGCGAGAGCGTAAAAAAAGGACAAGTCCTATTTATTATTGATCAAGTTCCTTATCAAGCGGCCTTAAACACCGCCATTGCGAACGTAGAGGCCGCTAAGGCATCTGTAGCGACAGCGCAACTGACCTACGACAGTAAACAAGAATTGTATAAGAACAAAGTAGTTTCCGAGTTCGACCTAAAGACCGCCTACAACACGCTACTCTCGGCAAAAGCCCAATTAGCCCAAGCGGAGGCACAAGAGGTGAACGCCCGTAACAACCTTTCTTACACGGAAGTGAAAAGCCCCTCGAACGGCGTCATCGGAACCCTGCCTTATCGTGTAGGCGCATTAGTAAGCGCAAGCCTACCCAAACCGCTCACCACGGTATCGGACAATTCCGAAATGTATGTGTATTTCTCCATGACCGAGAACCAGCTATTGGCCTTGACCCGTCAATACGGCTCGAAAGACAAAGCCTTGGAGAATATGCCCGAGATCGAGCTTCAGTTGAACGATAAATCGCTTTATCCCCAAACGGGAAAGATCGAGACGATCAGCGGCGTTATCGATCAAAACACCGGAACGGTCAGCTTGCGTGCAGCGTTCCCGAACGAGGAGCAATTATTGAATAGCGGAGGCTCCGGGAATGTGATCATTCCGGTTACATACGATAACTGCGTAGTAATTCCCCAAGCCGCCACGTTCGAGATCCAAGACCGGGTATTTGTCTTCAAGGTAGTAGACGGCAAGACACAATCCGCCCCCGTAGAAGTGACCCGTGTGAACGGAGGACAAGAGTATATCGTAAACGCCGGATTGAATAGCGGTGACGTGATCGTAGCCGAAGGCGTGGGTTTATTACGTGAAGGAACACCGATTGAAGTAAAACAAAATTAAGAACAATGAAAGTTAGCACATTTATAGAACGCCCCGTACTCTCCGCCGTGATTTCCATCACGATTATGGTAGCGGGTATCATTGGGCTTTTCACCTTGCCCGTAGAACAATATCCGGATATCGCCCCTCCTACCGTTATGGGCAGTACGACTTACTTCGGGGCGAATGCCGAGACCATGCAGAAGAGTGTCGTAGCCCCTTTGGAAGAGGCGATCAACGGCGTGGAAGATATGACCTACATGACCTCCACGGCTACCAACTCCGGTACCGCCACGATCACGATCTATTTCCAACAAGGAACCGATCCGGACATGGCCGCCGTAAACGTACAGAACCGTGTATCGAAAGCGACCGGGCAATTGCCGGCCGAGGTTACCCAAGTAGGTGTCACGACTTCCAAGCGCCAGACCAGTATGTTACAGATCTTCTCGCTCTATAGCCCGGACGGTTCTTATGACGAGAACTTCCTCAGTAATTACATCAGCATCAACCTGAAACCAGAGATCCTTCGTATCTCCGGAGTCGGCGAGTTGATGGTTATGGGTGGCGATTACAGTATGCGTATTTGGATGAAGCCCGACGTTATGGCCCAATACAAATTGATCCCCTCGGACGTGACCTCCGTGTTGGCCGAGCAAAATATTGAGTCCGCCACGGGTTCTTTAGGCGAGAACTCGGACGAGACGTATCAGTACACCATGAAATATAGCGGTCGCCTACTTACTCCGGAGGAATTCGGCGAGATCGTGATCCGATCCACCGAGGATGGAGAGGTATTGAAGCTAAAAGAGATAGCGGACATTGAGTTAGGAAAGGAGAGTTATGCCTATATCGGACAAACAAACGGTAAGCCGGGTATCTCCTGTATGGTTTTCCAGACAGCCGGATCGAACGCCACGGAGGTGAATAATAAGATCGACGCTTTTCTTGAGGAAGCCTCGAAAGACTTCCCGAAAGGTATCGAGGTCGTAAAATTGATGAGTACGAATGATTTCTTGTACGCCTCGATCCATGAGGTTGTAAAAACCTTGATAGAGGCCATTATCCTCGTTATCCTTGTGGTATATGTCTTCTTGCAGGATATCCGTTCTACGCTGATTCCGTTGGTAGCGATCGTAGTTTCCTTGATCGGTACGTTCGCCTTTATGACGGTCGCCGGATTTAGCATCAACTTGATCACTTTATTCGCTTTGGTATTGGTGATCGGTACGGTGGTGGATGATGCGATCGTTGTTGTAGAGGCAGTCCAAGCTCGGTTCGACGTTGGATATAAGTCCTCTTATATGGCTAGTATGGACGCGATGAAAGGATTGACATCCGCCATCGTCTCTACTTCATTGGTATTTATGGGCGTGTTTATTCCGGTATCCTTCATGAGCGGTACATCCGGTACGTTCTATACGCAGTTCGGCTTGACGATGGCGGCGGCCGTAGGTATCTCTACCGTTAACGCGTTAACGTTAAGCCCGGCGCTTTGCGCTATCTTATTGAAGCCTTACATCAACGAAGACGGTACCCAGAAGAATAACTTCGCCGCACGTTTCCGTAAGGCGTTCAACGCCGCATTCGATTCGGTCATCAAGAAATATAAGCACGGGGTGTTGTTCTTTATCAAGCGGAAATGGCTGGCTTGGTCTTTATTGGCATGCTCCATCGTATTACTTATCGTCTTGATGAACACGACAAAATCCAGCTTGGTGCCCGATGAGGATCAAGGTACGGTCTTTGTCAACGTAAGTACGGCCTCCGGAAGCTCCTTGGCTACGACTAACAAGATCATGACGAATATCGAGCAACGGATCAACCAGATTCCACAACTTCAATCTTATTCCAAGGTTTCCGGTTATGGTTTGCTGGCCGGACAAGGTAGCTCTTTCGGTATGTTCATCTTGAAACTAAAACATTGGGATGAGCGCCCGGACAAGGAAGATAACGTACAAGCCGTGATCGGACAGGTATATGGCCGTACGGCAGATATCAAGGACGCTACGATTTTCGCCATCGCCCCCGCCATGATCCCCGGATATGGTATGGGTAACGCATTGGAAATGCATACGCAAGACAAGGCCGGTGGAGACTTAACGACCTTCTTTAACACGACCCAGCAATATCTCGCAGCCTTGCGTGAACGGCCCGAGATCGCTACGGCTTACTCTACCTTCGATATCAAGTACCCGCAATGGCGCGTGGATGTGGACGCGGCGAAATGCAAACGGGCCGGAATCACTCCGGATGCTGTTCTATCAACCCTTTCCGGTTATTACGGAGGGCAATATGTGTCGAATATCAACCGCTTCTCGAAGGTGTATAAGGTGATGATACAGTCCGATCCTAAATATCGTCTGGATGAGACCTCCTTGAATAATACGTTCGTACGCATGTCGAACGGCGAGATGGCACCGCTTAGTCAGTTTATCACCTTGACCAAGGTATACGGTGCCGAATCTTTAGCCCGTTTCAATATGTATAATTCGATCGCCGTCAATGCCGTACCGGCCAATGGATATAGCTCCGGGGATGCTATCAAGGCGGTAAAAGAGACAGCGGCCACCTCACTCCCGAAAGGATACGGGTATGACTTCGGTAGTATCACCCGTGAGGAGAACCAGCAGAGTAATACGACCATTATCATCTTCGGTATCTGTATCTTGATGATTTATTTGATCCTAAGTGCCTTGTACGAGAGTTTCCTTGTTCCTTTCGCCGTGATTCTTTCCGTACCGATGGGTTTGATGGGTAGTTTCTTGTTCGCTAAGTTCATGGGATTGGAGAATAACATTTATCTGCAAACCGGTCTGATCATGTTGATCGGGTTGTTGGCGAAGACCGCCATCTTATTGACGGAGTACGCTACCCAGCGCCGCTTGTCCGGCATGAGCCTGACCTCGGCCGCTCTTAGCGCGGCGAAGGTTCGTCTGCGCCCGATCTTGATGACCGCTCTTACGATGATATTCGGTTTGCTGCCATTGATCGTTTCCAACGGCGTAGGCGCTAATGGAAACCGCTCGTTGGGAACCGGTGCCGTTGGCGGTATGTTGATCGGTACATTGGCTTTGTTATTTATCGTGCCTTGCTTATTCATCACGTTCCAATACCTGCAAGAGAAACTACGCCCGATCCAATTCGAGCGTTCCCTTGATTGGCAGGTGCAAGAAGAGGTAAAAGAGGCCGCCGAAGAAAGAAAAGAATATTTAGATAGCAAGAAATAACCTATCCGGTTGTATATATATTGTATATGAAGAATAACATCATACTCCTTGCCGTAGCGACGCTAGCGTTGAACAGCTGCGGCATTTACAAGAAATACGAGCCTGTCACCACCCTCCCGGAGAATCTATACCGGGAGGAGATAGCCCCGGCAGACACCTTCTCCATCGGGAATATCAGTTGGCGAGACCTGTTCACCGATCCGGCCTTGCAATCCTTGATCGAACGGGGATTAGCCAATAATACAGATCTGCGGATTGCCCATCTAAAGGTGCAAGAAGCCGAGGCGGCGTTAATGACCTCCCGCCTCTCCTACCTCCCGTCGCTCTCCCTAGATCCGCAGGGCACGACAAGTAGTTTCAATAAGGCAAAAGCGTCGTGGACATACAACGTCCCGGTATCGGCCAGTTGGGAGATCGATATCTTCGGCCGGCTGACAAACGCCAAACGACAAGCAAAAGCCGCCTTGTCGCAAAGCCAAGCGTATAGCCAAGCCGTACAAACACAACTGATCGCCAACATCGCCAATTTATATTATACCCTATTGATGCTGGATCGGCAATACGAGATCACGACAGAAACCGCCGTGAAATGGCAAGAGAGCCTTCGTGCCACCCAAGCGTTAATGGCAGCCGGCATGACTACCGAGGCGGCCGTATCGCAAACCGAGGCTACTTGCTACTCCATCGAGACCTCTGTTAAGGATCTGGAACAGACCATCCGGGAGACCGAGAATACACTTGCCGTCTTATTGGGAGAGACACCTCAGGATATTGAGCGAGGAAGGTTGGAAGACCAATCCTTAACCCCGGATCTGGCTATCGGTATCCCGCTACAGATACTCTCGAACCGTCCGGATGTACGTAGCGCCGAGTACGCATTGGCGCAAGCGTTCTACGGGACAGCCTCCGCACGCTCCAATTTTTATCCCTCGCTACGTCTTAGCGGCAGCGCGGGATGGACAAACAGCGCAGGTAGTTACATCGTAAATCCGGGTAAACTATTACTATCGGCGGTCGGCTCCCTCACGCAACCGCTATTTAACAAAGGAGCGAATATCGCCCAATTGAAAATAGCGAAAGCGCAGCAAGAAGAGGCCAAGCTCACTTTCCAACAAACCGTGCTCAACGCCGGAAAAGAGGTGAACGACGCACTTACCCAAGCCCAGACCGCAAAGGGAAAGATCGACTTGCGTACACACCAAATCGAATCGCTTGAAGATGCCGTCCGTAGCACCCAATTGCTGATGACGCATGGAAACACCACTTATTTGGAAGTGCTCACGGCACAGCAAACCCTGCTCAGCGCCCAGCTCTCCCAAGTAACGGATCGTTTTGACGAGCTTCAAGCCACCGTAAACCTCTACCAAGCCTTAGGAGGAGGCAGACATTAAAGATAGTCCTTTCAGACTTGTATATAATTATGATTGTAACCTCCTTTTGTGCGTGACGCATAGAAGGAGGTAAAAAAATACCCGGTTTATGGTATATGCCGTAAACAATCCATCCACTATCTTTGTCATATAAATAAAAGAATCCAGAAACAACAAAATTCATTTGTATATGGCAAGAATAGCAAGACAACTGACCGACCTTGTCGGCAACACTCCCCTGTTGGAGTTCTCTAATTTCAACGCGAGCAAGGGCCTTAAAGCCCAAGTAATCGGCAAGCTGGAATATTTCAACCCGGCTGGTAGCGTAAAAGACCGCATCGCCTTGGCGATGATCGAGGACGCCGAGGCTAAAGGCTTGTTGAGACCCGGCGCTACCATTATCGAACCGACCAGCGGTAATACCGGAGTCGGACTCGCTTTTGTCTCCGCCTCGAAAGGTTACAAATTAATCCTGACCATGCCGGATACCATGAGTGCCGAGCGTCGTAACTTATTGAAAGCGTTAGGTGCCCAGCTCGTCCTCACCCCCGGGGCGGAAGGCATGAAAGGAGCCATCGCCAAAGCGGAGGAACTGCGTGACGCGACTCCCGGTTCCATCATCCTACAACAATTCGAGAATCCCGCTAACCCGGCCGTACATATCCGTACGACCGCCGAAGAGATCTGGCGTGATACGGATGGTAAAGTCGATCTGTTTGTAGCCGGCGTAGGAACCGGAGGCACGGTCAGCGGTGTCGGTGCCGGATTGAAAGCTCACAACCCGAACGTACAAATCGTAGCGGTAGAGCCTAGCGATTCACCGGTACTTTCCGGAGGCAAGCCCGGCCCGCACAAGATACAGGGCATCGGAGCCGGCTTTATCCCCAAGACCTACAACGGGGAGGTAGTTGACAAGATCCTGCAAGTAACGAACGATGACGCTATCCGTACCAGCCGCGAACTGGCCGGGAAGGAAGGGTTGCTGGTAGGAATATCTTCCGGCGCCGCTGTATACGCCGCCGTGGAACTAGCTAAACTTCCGGAGAATGAGGGAAAAACGATCGTGGCGTTGCTTCCGGACACAGGAGAAAGGTATCTCTCCACGGTTCTATATGCTTTCGAGGAATATCCTCTATAGGCTTTTATCGGTTTATCTGATGTCATAGAATCTGAGTCGAAAACACTATAGTGTTTGTGGATAAACACAATAGTATTCAGACTAAAACACTACTGTATTCGTGCACAAATACAGTAGTGTTTTTTACAGATTACAAGAGCCCTTTCGTACTCGGTAGCTCAAACCGATAAATATCTCGTCGGATCGCCATCTTGATCGAGCGGGCCAAAGCCTTGAAGATACCTTCTATCTTATGATGCTCGTTCGTACCCTCGGCACGGATATTCAAATTCATGCGGGCAGCGTCGCTCAAGCTCTTGAAGAAATGGAGGAACATCTTTAGGGGGAGTTGCTCACTTAACAGCAATTAAAGGGTCTGTTCCAGTAATGCAC
>OGEG01001582.1_pt1 | contig 14723 bp, 7 predicted proteins | sample 1570621 | NCBI WGS metagenome assembly OGEG01 (sample SAMEA2582130, study PRJEB24529) | metagenome | biome: Human gut stool | place: China | collected 2011 | reverse complement strand
ATTATATAAATGAGCATATAAGATTTTCTCGGCCAAAGTCATCGGGCGGCCAATCTTTTCGCGGGCTATATCTACCCGTTTCGGGAAACTGGAATAAAAGCTTCTCAGCATGTCAATGTCGTACACCATATTCATATTCGTTTTTTATTGTAAGCCTTTTCGCAAATATATTTATCTATAACCAGCTAAAATGTAATAAATAAGACATCTGCCAATGAGTCTTTGTTTTTATTATCAACAAATATATAATATAATGAAATACAATTTGTTCGATAATTTCTATGAGGTTATAGAGGTTATTTATAATCTCCCGGATAACTTAGAAAAACGGGCTAATCGCACGTTTATTAATAAAACGTACCATTAGCCCGTTTTGTTCAAGCCTTGGAGCTGTTTTTTCTACTTATCGAGACTTTCTTTCCATCTTTGGGCATAACTATGCAAAATAGATGCGATACCCTCTCCGATCCGGACATAATCTTCCCGTTTAAGGTTGGCTAAAGATGCGCGGATAGACCACTCGGGAGCATCAAAACCTCCTCCGTTCAGTAAAACCAAGGAAGTTTCCTGTGCCAGACGGAAAACGACATCCAGAGGTTCGTAATTCTTTTTTAGATATTCCACGAAATCATCCCCATAGAATTTCTTAGCCCAGACAAGCATATCGATCTCACTATAATATCCCGCACGCAAAGGGTCGTCTAATAAGGTGAATCCGGTGCTTTCCCACAATGTGTGTAAACGCTCGTGGATCATATCCTGCATCCTTTTCTTATAGGTATTTTCCGCATCTAATAGAGCGAAAGACGCAAACAGAGACATTTGTGTTTGCTGTGGCAAGGAAAGACCGGCCGTATGATTCAAGGCTACTTGACGGCTATCGGCTACCATACGATCAATAAAGCGGATATCCTCGGGATGTAAGGATAGACTGCTATATCGTTTTTTTAGAAGCTCCTGTTTATCTCTTGGCAATTCACGGATCATCCGGTCGTAAATATTATCTTGATGTAAAGCGATTACCGCCAATCTCCATCCGGTTGCCCCGAAATATTTGGAGAAAGAGTAGACACATAACGTATTCTTTGGTAATTCGGCCATCATCGAGCGAAAATGCGGAATAAATGTCGCATACACATCATCCGTAATAATCATGAGGTTGGGATTGTCGTTCCGTACGATCTCAACGATCCTATTCATCAATGCTTTTGTCAATCCGTATGAAGGCGGGTTGCTCGGGTTTGTTATGAAAGCGGCTTTCACGCTAGGATCTTTCAGGACATCTAAATCCTTTTCTTGATATTGCCACGTGTGATAGCCGTCTTTTGTCATCTTCAAGGCTTTTATCTCTATGACATTAAAAAGATAACGAGCCTGTTCCGGAATCTCTATATAAGGAGTGAATACCGGAGCGAAGAGAACGATCTTATCTCCCTTATTCAACAAGAAATTCTGCTGCAAGGTATCGAAGATATAACACATGGCGGCAGTTCCGCCCTCGGTAGCGAAAAGGTCGAATATTCCCTCAGGGGGCTGGTTATCACATAATTCTTGGTCTAAATAATCCCGCACGAGCATTTCTGTATATTTCAAGATACGATCGGGAACCGGATATTGATCACCAATGACGCCTTCCGCCCATTCATATACAAGCTCATTCTCATCTACACCTTTTTCCGTGACCAGATATTCATAGGTACCCTTCAATAAAGTAGCGCCGGGAGATTGCGCATGTTTCTTTAGAAACTGTACGAAGCGAGACGCGATCCTTTTGCGGTTGGGAACCCCTGCGGCTCCGGCCATCTCATCTGCCAATTCGGTTTCCTGCAGGCATTCCTCCAAGGCGAACTGCCCTAATAGGAAGAATGCCTCCCGTGGAACCGTACTGATCCAGTTTGGATTTCCCCTTCCTGCGTTCAGCATGATGTGCGTACTTTTACGAGCGCTCTCATCCGCTAACTCTATCAAGATGTTCTTTAGCTCGAAAGGGCTAATCTCCGACATCTTTTTCTCATATTCTCTCGTGACATGTATTTTCTTCTTGTCCATACATTATATATATTACATGATTAGCACAATAACGACACCCCAGATGATTAATAAAGTATTACCCACCGCATAGGTAACGGTATAGCCTAAGGCTGGAGTCTCACTTCCTACGGCATCTTCCACCGCTCCTAATGCGGCAGTTGTCGTACGTGAACCCGCCGTACAACCTAAAGTAATAGCCGGGTGGAACTTAAAAACGTAACGTCCCATCAGAATACCGATGATAAGCGGGATAGATGTCGCTAAAGCACCGATAATAAATAAACTTATACCGACTTCCTTCAATCCGGTCACGAAACTGGGACCCGCCGTGATACCGACTACGGCGATAAACATATTCAACCCCAAATTATTTAATATCCAAACGGAAGGCTCCGGAATACGCCCGAAGGTCGGATGCTTAGAACGAAGCCATCCAAAGACGAGCCCGGCTATCAAAGCACCTCCACTCGTACTTAGGCTAATCGGGACACCCCCGAAATGAATCGCGAGCGAACCTAAAATTCCCCCTAAGAAAATACCGATACCCACGAAAATCAAATCGGTCTGATTGGTTGGGCGATCGGGATATCCCAAAGCCGTCGCCGCTTTATTTACCTCTGATTTCATGCCTACCAATTCCAGCATATCACCAGAATCTATCACCGTAGCGGCCAAGACCGGGATATTGATACCCGCACGCCTTACGGACTTGATGCTAACACCATGCATAAACGATTGATTGCGTAAATAGCAGATCTTTTTCCCCACGTATTCCTTATGGATCACTAGTACGGGTAACGTCTCTGCCGGAAAATCGAGCAATTCAATGTCATTGACCTCGTCGCCAATCCAGTTCTCCTCTCCGATCACGAATTCTCGGCGACCGCTTAGAACAACCTCATTTCCGGTATGTAAAACCAAATCCGGTTTAACATCGGTTACTACATTATTAATACGGACACGCTCCACGAACAAATGCCGTCCCAATTGGTCTAAATATACCTCCAACTGCTTTACGCTTTTGCCATCCTTGAACCATTCATTACTAATCTTATAGGCCCGGAAAGTTACCGGACGGGCGGCAGGCATAAAGCCCGGTTGCTCGCTCTCGTCGTTATTTCCCATTTTAGCCTCTAGCTCTTTACACGCTTTTTTCACGTAGTCGAGTCCTCCTAAAAGACGTGGCCCGATATCACTCACCAACCATGCGGATCCTGCCGTACCGAAAATATAAGTTACCGCATAGGCCACGGGCATTACATTTACCATAGCGCTTTTATCCGTATCGCTAATATTCATCTGTCCGATCGTATCTTCGGCAACTCCTAATACTGCCGACATCGTCTGGGAGCCCGCCAATAATCCTGCGGCCTCGCCTGCGTTATATCCCATAAGTTTCGCTAACAAAAAAGGAGCGATCAAACAAAATATACACATGACGGCGGCGAAAAGCATTTGAGGAAGACCTTCCTTTTTCAATCCCCGGAAGAACTGTGGCCCAACACTATATCCTACAGCGAAGAGGAACATCAAGAAAAAGACGGACTTTAACGGTCCGCTTATATCGATTTTTAATTGCCCGATCAATACACCGACCAATAATACGCTGGTAACCGTTCCCAGCGTGAACTTCTTTATCTTAAACTTGCCAATCCAGAAACCGAGAGCTAAGGTTATGAAAATAGCTAGCTCCGGATAATGTTGAAGTAAATTAGTTATCCATTCCATATCTATTTATTTGATGTTAAACAAAAAAGATGCTATTGAAACAGGGATTCTTTGAAAGATGTTGTTACTTTTCGGGATTATTTATATAAATTTGCGACCGCTTAGGTGATAGAGTTTGTCTACCGACAATTCTATAAAAGGGAATCCGGTTAGAATCCGGAACAGTGCCCGCTACTGTGAAGCTCTTGAAAAGGAAAGCGTTCTGCTATGCCACTGTCTTAAGAAAGATGGGAAGGTTGCTTTCCGAGCCAGTCAGGAAACCTGCCAAGCGAAGTAATGATTAATTCCTCCCGGGGTTAGGAGTAATTAAGAGGATAGAAATATCACCTATATCTAAAAGATGTTGGAGACGGAATAATACGTTGTCTCCGTGGGATTGATATGTAATCTAATTATTAATATATTCATATGATGAGGAAACACTTACTATCTTTCTTCCTGCTGGTCATCAGCCTAGTTTGTCGTGCGCACGATGGCGAGAATTTTGTAGCATCCGATTTATTCGCCTCTTTACAACCGGGCGATAAGGCCGCTTTATTGATGGTACATTTTGGAACAACCCATGATGATACCCGTGCCTTGACAATCGACGCGATCAATCAAAAAGCGAAAGAAGCTTTCAAAGATGTTGAGTTGCGTGAGGCATGGACTTCTCGCATTGTAATGCGCCGCTTAAAAGCTCGTGGCATAGAGAAACTAAACCCGATCGAAGCCTTGGAAAAGTTAAAGGCTGATGGTTATACGCACATCTTGATCCAATCCACGAATATAATCGAAGGTATCGAGATGGAATCCTTACGTAAGGATGTTGCCACCATGAAATCTTCTTTCAAGGAGATTCGTATCGGTAATCCTTTATTGTATACACCGGAGGATTATGAGGCGGTAATCGTCGCTATCACAAAAAATGGGGCGAAAGAAGGCGCTACTTTATTGGTAGGCCATGGCACTTATACTCCGGCGACGGCTCAATATGCCATGTTGGATTATATGTTGAAGGAGAAGGGGTTCAAGAATTATTCCGTAGGAACTATTGAAGGTTATCCTTCTTTTGATACGATGGAAGCTCAAGTAAAAGCCAATGGTACGAAGAAAGTCGTGTTAATGCCATTTATGTTTGTCGCTGGAGACCATGCGAAAAACGATATCGCCGGTGATTGGAAAGAGGAACTGGAAAAGAAAGGCTACGAGGTAAGCGTATTTATGGAAGGTCTGGGACAGAATCCGGATATTCAGAAGATTTTCATCGAGCACGCCCGTTTTATGGCTAAACATAAGATGATTGATATCGTCGACAAGAAAAAAGCTTATGCGGTAGAAAAGGACTAATATGCTAAATACATGAAAAGAGTTTTGACAATCTTACCGTTGACAGCCTTATGTATCAGTACGATGCAGGCACAACACAAGAATGAGTACACGAATTTCGCCGATACGACATTCAATATTCAAGAAGTCGTAGCGACCGCCGCACGCAAGCCACGTCCACAAATCACGAAGTTGGACGTACCTATGAAATATCTTCCTATTTCAATTAATAGCATTACGGCGAGTAGTTTGGAGTTGCGAGGTATCCGTAATATCCAAGATGCGGTACGCTTTATGCCGGGCGTACGATTCCAGACATCTTATGGCGCATTTCAACAATTGTCGATCCGTGGTTTCGATCATTCTATCATGATGATAGACGGTATCCGCGATGAACGTTCGGCAATAAACAACTCTTATCCCGTACCCGATCTATCCTGTATCGAGTCTATTGAATTATTAAAGGGACCGGCTTCTGTACTTTACGGACATTCAGCCGTAGGTGGAACCTTGAATATCGTTCGTAAATCCCCGTCAGAGAAACAGAGCGTTAATGCTCGATTGGCCTACGGTAGTTACGAGAATAAAGAGGCGACGCTTGGCATGGGCGGTAAATTGGTCGGTCCGGTCAATTATTACGCCAATGTCAACTTTTCCGATCAAGAGGGCTGGCGTGATAATGGCAACCGTCGCTTTTCCGGTTATCTGGCATTGCAAGCTAAAATGACGGAACGTGACCTATTAGATGTTCGTGGAGGTTTTAACCGCGACTTCTATGGGACGGAGATCGGTCTTCCCGATTTAATGGCAAATGATGTATATAATGCGCAAACAGGACAGTTATATCTCCATAAAAATGATATGCTACCGGGACTTGACCGTGAGGCTCGCTACAATAGCGAGTCCGACTTTATGAAGAATCACGCTTGGAACATATCAACGCAGTACACACATACTTTTTGGAACGGTGCGAAACTAACAGATCGCCTTTCTTACAATAACGACGATATCAACTATTTTGGGACGGAAGCCCTCGACTATCTCGAAAGTGATGATCCGATCTATGATCATTATTATATGAAAAACGGCCAGAAAAAATATATCTGTTTGGACAGTGTATATCTTTCTTTCCCGCTTCGCTTCTCCCATATCTCCAAGACTGTCGCCAATACGCTCGAGTTGAGCGGTAAATTCAAGACGGGTGAGATAAAGCATACGTATATGGGAGGTTACTCTTTCGTTGCCTTGAATCGTACTAGCTATTCGGGCTATAATTTAGGGGATGATGTTCAGGGTCCCGGCCTTTATTCGCATGTATCCGTTTATGATCCGCATAGCATGGGATATATGACCAGCAAATTCTCTAAAGCAACGGTTACGCATCATTATTCCAACAGCCTTTATCTTCAAGATATGGTTGAGTTCAACGAGCAATGGAAGGTATTAGCCGCTCTACGTTACGACTTTTTCCGTTATATGTCCGCCAGCGCTACAACTCCTACCGGACGACGTGAGTATGAGGAACATTCAAGCTTCAATATGATAAAGAATAAGGCGTTGACTTATCGTTTCGGAGCGGTCTATCTGCCCCATCCGAATACATCCATTTATGCTTCTTTCGCTTCTTTCTTCAAACCGATCCGTACGTTCTATCAAGATAATGTCGTTTATGTAGGAGGTGATGGAAATCGTTTCGAGCCGGCTCGCAATGAGGAAGTATTTAAGCCGGAGAAAGGATACCAAGCCGAGGTGGGGCTTAAATATCAATTGAACAATATATTAAGCGCCAATGCCAGCTTGTTCTATATCCGGAAGATGAACAGTACGGCTACGTTGACCAACAACTATCAAATGGAGGTAAACGGCGAGACTACCACGATGAGCGTAATCGGACAGGTGGGTGTACAAGATTCCAAGGGTTTTGATTTTGATGTCACTCTTTCTCCGGTAAGCACCTTAGCGCTGACGATCGGTTATGGATTGAACGACTCCAAGATCCGGGAGATGAAAGAAATAAAGGATCCGGAATTGATCGAGGCTATCTATGGCAATAACCCGGATGAGACAAAGCAACAATTGAATAGCCAAGAAGGAAACTGGCAGAGCAACGTACCGAACCAGACTTTCTACGCATACGGCAGTTATACCATCCCTCGGGGTGTCTTGAAGAATCTGGAATTTCACTTGAGTAGCAGTTATACCGGTAAAGTATACCGTAATACGTCAAACAACTCTTGGTTCGATCCGTATTGGGTAACCGATTTCGGTATGTCTTATTTGTTGAACAACAATATCCACCTAACGTTCAACTTGAATAACTTGTTTGACAACAATTATTATAACCAAGCGCTCGGACAACAGATGGTGCCAAGCATGCCTCGTAATTTCCAAGTGGCTATCTCCTATACATTATAATATATAGAACATACGCTCATGAATCTATTGACAAAGATCATGCAATTTATACACAGGATACTGGGCACGGCGCTCAGTATCCTGTTCCTCGTTTGGTTCCTATCGGGATTGGTAATGATCTACCATACGTTCCCGCGAGCGGACCGGGCCGATAAACGGGCGAAGATGGATATTCTCTCTCCGGAGAATCTTCCTTCGTTAGACCAGATAGAGAAACGTTTACCGCAGAACGAGCGGATAAGCCATGTTACCTTAAACAGCTATTTGGGACAAACTGTTTTTCATCTCCGGACGGAGAAAGGGAGCTATGATATTCCTGCCGACTCGACGGAAAGATTACCCGTAATCGACTGGAATCATATCCAACGTGTGGCATCACTATGGAATACCTCTTCCATAGCGAAGGTAGATTCCTTGTACACCTTGGACCAATGGATTCCATTCGGTCGTTTAAAAGAGGAATTTCCGATCTATAAATTCCATTTCGCCGATCCGGAACGACATGAATTATACATATCCTCTAAATCCGGGGAGGTTTTGCAATATACGGATAAAAACAGTCGTTTCTGGGCTTGGCTCGGGGCGATCCCTCATTGGGTCTATTTCACTTCCTTGCGGCAAGACGCTGAATTATGGATAAAGGTAGTTGTCTGGTTATCCGGAATCGGGTGCGTTATGTGTATCGCCGGGATCTATTTAGGAATACGGGATTTCCGGTTAGCGAGGAGACGTCATTTGATTTCCCCTTATAAGAAGTTCTGGTATAAATGGCATCATATTCTTGGGGTGTTATTCGGCTTATTCGTCCTCACCTTCTGCTTTAGTGGTATGATGTCTTTGGCTCGTGTACAGGATTGGGGGTTGAAAGCCAAGCTTGATATAAACCCGGTTCAAGAACTGCGGAAGATGGCTCCTTCCCCACTCGATTATCCGTTGGATTACAGGGCGGTCATACAAGCCTATCCCGGCCAGATCCGTCAATTGGAATGGAGTAGTTTTGGTGATATACCCTTTTACATCGTACAAACAGACACGAAGGATTTTGTCGTGAACGCAAATAAGAGTGACGGGATATCTTTATTGAACCTGCGACCGGAAGAAATCCGTTCCGTATTGTCTCAGATACATGGTATCGGGACCACGGCTGATATCAAACTGTTGGATGCTTATGATACGTATTATATCTCACGAAAAAGGAATTTAGAACTCCCGGTCTGGAAAGTATCTATTCAAGACGTGGATAATAGTTGTTATTACATTAATCCCCGTAATGGACAATACCGTTATGTAAATACGCCGTCTCGTTGGAACCATTGGATGTATCCGGCATTGCATAGCTTGAATCTGAAATTCTTGGTAGATCATCCGGTCTTATGGAATATCGTGATGTGGGGAACCATGTTGGGAGGCACGTTCGTTTCCTTATCCGGTGTATGGCTTGCGATAAAATATATCAGGCGAAAAGCGAGAAGAAAGAAGTAAAGCCTGTATATTTGTATTATATTTATTGAGAACATTGTATTATAAAATAGATTTGAATGAATAAAGGCAAGATTATAGTCGCCGGAATCGGCCCCGGTAGCGAGGCCGATATAACGCCTGCGGTTTTGGCCGCTATCCAAAGCTCGGATGTCATCATAGGATATAAATATTATTTCCGTTTTATCACCCACTTGCTTCGTGAGGGAACGGAATGTATAGATACAGGTATGAAACGTGAGCAAGCTCGTGCCGAGCAAGCTTTCGCTTATGCCAACGAGGGAAAGACGGTTTGCGTGATCAGTTCCGGTGACGCCGGTATTTATGGCATGACTCCTCTGATTTATGAGATGAAGAAAGAATCCGGAAGCGAGATCGAGATCGAGTCGTATCCGGGCATCAGCGCTTTCCAGAAAGCTGCGTCCTTGCTTGGCGCTCCTATCGGACATGATTTCTGTGTGATTTCCCTCTCAGACTTGATGACTCCTTGGGAACTGATCGAGAAACGGATTCATGCGGCGGCTATGGCCGATTTTGTTACGGCGATCTATAATCCAAAAAGCGAGGGACGTTATTGGCAACTCTATCGTTTAAAAGAATTGTTCCTGCAAGAACGCAAGCCGGAGACTCCGGTCGGTTATGTACGTCAGGCCGGACGGGAGGAGCAAGAAGTATTCGTCACTACGCTCGCAGATCTGGACCCCGAGCAGATCGATATGTTTACGGTAGTCTTGATCGGAAACTCACAAACATATCTTTCCGGGAATCATATGATCACTCCCCGGGGATATTATGGCGAGATCAAACAAAAGAAAATGGATACGGGTATCGGACAGGACATCATGATCCGTAGTTTCCGTACGATCGAGAAGGAATTGAAAAACCAAGAGATCCCGTTGGATAAGAAATGGGCGTTACTCCATGCCATTCATACGACGGCCGATTTCGATATGGAAAATATCCTTTATGCCGACCCGGATGCTGTCTCTACATTATATAATAAGATCAGCGGCGGGGAAGTTCCTACGATCATCACCGATGTCACGATGGCTGCTTCCGGCATTCGTAAGGGAGCTCTGCAACGTCTGGGTGTCGAAGTGAAATGTTATCTTCAAGACGAGCGGGTCGCTGAGATGGCTTCGAGCAAAGGAATTACCCGTACTCAAGCCGGTATTCGTCGGGCCGTGGAAGAGCATCCGACCGCTCTGTTTGTCTTCGGGAACGCCCCGACCGCCCTTATGGAATTATGCGATTTAATACGTAAAAGTAAAGCCACTCCAGCTGGCATTATCGCGGCTCCGGTAGGTTTCGTACATGTGCAGGAATCCAAACATATGGTGAAACCTTTTATCGGTATACCGAAACTAATCGTGGAAGGTCGTAAAGGAGGTAGTAATTTAGCGGCTACGCTAGTGAATGCCATCCTTTGTTTTAATGACGCAGAACAATTAAAGCCGGGAAGAGACGTATGAACCGATTTTATGTCATAGGGCTGGATGATAATATGCGGCAATACTTTCCGCCGGAGATATTGGAGATAATCTCGTCCCACCGGGTGTTCTCCGGAGGCGTGCGGCATCATGAGATCGTACGTTCGCTCTTGCCCGAGAAAGCGGACTGGATCGATATAAAAGTCCCGTTGGACGAGGTCTTCGATCGCTATCGTTCGTACGACGGTCGGGAAAGCATCGTTGTATTCGCTTCCGGAGATCCTTTGTTTTTCGGATTCGCCGTTACGATTCAAAACCGATTGCCGGATGCGCAAATCCGCCTGTACCCGTCATTTAATTCCTTGCAACTCTTGGCACAAAATCTATTGATGCCTTACCACGATATGCGGATCGTCTCCCTTACCGGACGGCCTTGGCACGAGTTCGATCGTGCCTTGATCGAAAGTGCGTCTAAGATAGGCGTGCTCACGGATCGGGAACATACGCCTACGACTATCGCTCGCCGGATGCTGGAATACGGCTATGATAATTATACCATGTTCGTGGGAGAACGGTTAGGAAATACCGAACGGCAGAGCATCCGCCAATTCAGTATACAAGCCGCGGCAATGAATAATTTCGTTCATCCGAATTGCTTGATTCTCCGGAAAGAGCGTGACGGGCATTCCCGTAAATTCGGCCTGCCGGATTCCGCGTTCGAGCATTTGAGCGGGCGGGAGAAGATGATAACCAAAATGCCGATCCGTTTGTTATCTTTAAGCATGCTGGATCTGAGAAACCGGGAACGTTTTTGGGATATCGGCTTTTGCACGGGTTCTGTCTCGATAGAGGCTAAATTGCTGTTCCCGCATTTGCATATCACGAGTTTTGAGATCCGGGAAGAGGGACGAAAGTTAATGACTGAGAATTGTCGTCGTTTTGGGACTCCGGGTATCGAGGCTATAATCGGAGATTTCTTATCGGTGGATTTATCAGCGTTGGAGGCTCCGGATGCAATCTTTATCGGCGGACATGGCGGGAAATTAGTGGAGATCCTTATGGTAGTTTCCAAAAAGATGAAAGAGAACGGTGTCATCGTCTTCAACTCCGTATCCGACGAAAGCAAAGCGCTTTTAGAGGAAGCGGTCCGCCAAACCGGTCTTCGGATATCCGCCCAAACCCGTATCACGATTGATGATTTTAATACGATTACCGTGAATGTTATTTATAAATTATGAGTACAATATCAATTATTCCAATATCCGATAGCAGCCGGGTGCTTGCTGAGCGAATTCTTGCTTCTTATCCCGAGGCGAAGATCTTACCATTCGGCTCTTTCTCAAAAGAGGTTTTTCACGAATCCAGTAGTTTGGTATTTATAGGAGCGATGGGAATTTGCGTACGCAGTATCGCTCCCTTCGCGGAAGATAAACATACCGATCCGGCCGTGGTTTGTATAGATAGTACCGGCAAATACGTGATTCCTGTCTTATCCGGACATATCGGTGGAGCGAACGATCTTTCCAAAGAGTTAGCGAACCTATTAGGAGCCGAAGCGATTATTACGACACAAAGCGACAACGCAAACCTATGGGCGCTCGATACATTAGGGAAGAAATACGATTGGACCTTGATCGTCAAAGATAGCAATGCCGCCATCTCCACTTTTGTCAATGGAAAACCGACAGCGCTACTCCTTGATATACGAGATAAAGGAACGGATTATTTGGAGCGTACGGTCCCGTCTCATGTCTCTATCTTTTATTCCTTCGAGGCGATACCGCAGCAAGACTATGAGTTATTGATGATCGTCAGTCCCCAACAATACGATACATCCATCCCTACGATCACCTATATACCGAAAGTCCTCCACCTAGGAATGGGTTGCCGCAAGGATATGCAAGGCGATCCTACGGTCGTTTACGAACATATTAAAGATGTATTGCGTGATAAACGCCTATATCCGGAAGCTTTGGCGGATGTAAATACAATCGATTTGAAGAAATGCGAACCGGTGCTGACATTATTGGCTTATGGAGTTATGGAATGCCCTTTCCACACCTATACATCGGAGGAGCTGAAAGATATCCCGGTACCCAATCCCTCGGAGAAGGTACTGGAGGTAACCGAATCCCCAAGTGTATCGGAAGCTTCCGCCATTTATGCGGCTCATGGCGGTCCGCTTTTGGTCGAGAAGCAAAAAGCGGATTTAGGGAAAGGAAATGAATATACCTTTGCCGTAGCGTTAGATCGGGCGGCCTGCCGCAAGGGACATATCGAGATCGTAGGAGCCGGTCCCGGCGATCCGGACTTGATCTCTATCCGCGGACGGCAAATGTTGGAGAAAGCGGATTTGATCCTGTATGCAGGAAGCCTCGTCCCGAAAGAACTTACCTTATGCGCGAAGGCAGGCGCTACGGTGCGAAGCTCGGCGGATATGAATCTGGAAGAACAGTTCGCGTTGATGAAAGAGTTTTATGATAAAGGATTGTTTGTCGTTCGTTTGCACACGGGCGATCCTTGCATCTATGGAGCTATTCAAGAGCAAATGAATTACTTTGATCAATACGGGATGGATTATCATATCACTCCGGGTATTTCCTCTTTCCAAGCCGCCGCCGCCGCTCTTTATTCCCAGTTCACGATTCCGGAGAAAGTACAAACGATCATCCTCACTCGTGGCGAAGGACGTACGCCCATGCCTGAGAAAGAGCAACTGCACAAACTGGCTCAAAGCCAAAGTACGATGTGTATCTTCTTAAGCGCCGGTGTCGTAGAGAAGGTCCAAGAGGAATTATTGCGACATTACGCTCCAACCACTCCGGTAGCCGCTTGCTATAAATTGACATGGAAAGACGAGCGGATCTACCGTGGGCAACTGAAAGATCTCGCGAAAATCGTAAAAGAGAATCATCTTACACTGACAACATTACTTGTCGTCGGGGATGCCATCGATAATCGCAAGGGTCTATCCCGCTTATATGCGGATGAATTCAAACATCTTTTCCGTAAGTAATGATACTGATCCTTGGAGGAACGACAGAAGGCCGTGTGGCTGTGCGGGTAGCGGACGAGGCAGCCGCTACCTATTACTATTCTACGAAAGGAACTTTGCAATCCATTGAATGCGCGCATGGAATCCGTTTGACCGGAGCCATGAATGCGGAGGAAATGGAGTGTTTTTGTCGTGACCACGCGATTAAGCTATTGATTGATGCGGCACACCCTTTCGCTCAAGTGTTACACCAAACGATCGAAAAAGTATCGAAATGTTTACAGATTCCGGTGATCCGTTACGAACGTCGGTATCCACCTCGTGATGAGGACTTGATTTGGTGCGATAGTTATGCAGACGCAATTCACCAAATGGAAAACAAAGGTATCCAACGGCTGCTTGCCCTCAGTGGCGTGAACACCCTTGCCCCGCTCCGCCCTTATTGGCGATCGCATACCACTTGGTTCCGTATATTGGAGCGGGAGGAATCTTTGTCGTTGGCCGAGAAGCAGGGCTTCCCCCAAGAACGTCTGGTTTTCTATCGAGAAGGTGAGGATGAGTTAAAGTTGTTGGAGCAACTCCATCCGGATGCGATCTTGACAAAGGAAAGTGGTTTCTCCGGCTATTTTACGGATAAAGTGAACGCTGCCCGCCAATTCGGAATACCAGTATTTGTCGTGAAGCGTCCCGCATTACCGGAAACTTTCTACCGAGTGTATGGTGAAGACGGATTGCGCAAACAAATCGAACGCCTATTACCCGAATTCTTTCCCTTGAAAAGCGGATATACGACCGGAGCTTGTGCTACCGCCGCCGCAAAAGCCGCTTTATTGGCCTTATTATCAAGGAAGGAACAAACAGAAAGCCAGATAACATTACCCTCGGGAGAACAGATAACGTTGCCGGTAGCCTATACCGAATGGGCCGGGTGTTCCGCCACCTGTACCGTGATCAAGGAGTCTGGGGATGATCCGGACGTGACGAATCATAGCCGGATCCGGGTTACTGTTCAATTATCTCTCGATGCATCCGGTTGTGCCATCGCCGTGGCACGACTCTGCCACGGTGATGGCACAGCTGTGCCAAGCCGATGGCACAAGCGTGCCACGGGAATGGCACAAGAAGAATATTGTCAAGAAACAGAAAGCGACGATACGGGAAGAGTCATCTTCCAAGCAGGTGAAGGAGTCGGAACCGTGACCCTTCCGGGACTCGGCTTGAAAGTCGGCGGCCCGGCTATAAACGCCACGCCCCGTAAGATGATCCGGCAAGAGCTGATTCCACTCCTGCCCTCACCCGATTCCGTCGCTATTGTCACGGTCTTGGTTCCCGGTGGC
>OGEG01001578.1_pt1 | contig 14750 bp, 11 predicted proteins | sample 1570621 | NCBI WGS metagenome assembly OGEG01 (sample SAMEA2582130, study PRJEB24529) | metagenome | biome: Human gut stool | place: China | collected 2011 | reverse complement strand
CAAATTCCATCAGCTGATCTGTTACCGGATGATAGAAACAAAGTTTGAAAGCATGCAACGCCAGACGCCCGAGAGGATTGGGGCCGCCGTCGATACCGTAACGCCCGTCTCCGATCAGAGGATGCCCTAAATCCTGCATATGTACACGTATCTGATTTTTACGTCCGGTTTCCAGTCGCAGTTCTACCAATGAATATCCATTGGCGCGTTTGATAGTGCGATAGTGGGTGATTGATTTGGAACCACCGTCATCGTAGCTGCTTGAACTGACATATAAGGTACGGTCTGTCAACCAGGATACGACGGTGTCGCTGTCCTTTTCCATCTCGCCGGTAACTACTGCTACATAACGACGGTCCGTCACGATGTCATGCCAGTGGTCACGCAGTGTACGTTGTGTCTTTTCATCTTTGGCAAACATCATCAATCCTGAGGTGTCACGATCCAGACGATGAACTACAAAAATACGGTTTCCACGCCCCGAACGCCCCACATATTCACTTAAGATATGCTGTGCTGTGCGTTCCTTCTGCCGGTCGGTGCCAACAGAGAGTAAGCCTTCTTTTTTCTCTACTACGATGATATAAGCGTCTTCATAGACGATTTTCAGCAGCGGATGACGGAATTCCTTTTTATTCTTATCTTTGCTGATAAGCACTTTCATGCCCGGTTGCAGAGGGAAGTTGAATTGTGTCGTAATCACATTGTCAACCAGTACGATTCGTTTGCTGAGCAGTGACTTTAGCTTGGTACGGCTGGCATCAGGCATTTTCGCTGCGAGGAAGTCCATTAGTTCCATAGGCTCTTTCACCAGATAACCTGTATATTGCGCACGTGCCTTTTCGGCCGGAGTTCGTTTCATTCTTTTCATATTCGTTTCCTTATTTAAGTTCGAGCAGCACTACGTTTTCCACGTGATGGGTATGTGGGAACATATCTACCGGTTGCACTGCTTTCACACGGTATTTAACGTCGAGCAACTGAAGATCACGGGCTTGCGTTGCCGGATTACAACTAACATATACAATTCGTTTTGGTTCGGCAAACAAGATTACGTCTACCACATCCTGATGCATTCCTGCCCGGGGAGGATCGGTGATAATTACGTCCGGACGTCCATACTGATTGATGAAGTCCTGAGTCAGGATATCCTTCATGTCTCCGGCAAAGAACAACGTATTCTCTATTCCGTTAATTTCTGCATTTACTTTCGCATCTTCAATGGCTTCGGGCACGTATTCGATGCCGATCACTTGCCGTGCCTGTCGCGATACAAAGTTAGCAATGGTTCCTGTTCCGGTATACAGGTCATACACCAGTTCGCCACCCGTTAATCCGGCAAAGTCGCGCGCTACCTTATAGAGGTTGTATGCTTGCCCCGAATTGGTCTGATAGAACGATTTCGGTCCCACTTTGAAACGCAGGCCCTCCATCTCTTCAAAGATATGGTCGTTGCCACGGAATACGTGTACATCGAGATCATTGATGGTGTCGTTGCATTTATTATTAATAATGTATAGGAGAGAGGTTATTTCCGGAAATTGGTCGGCCACATACTGCAATAACTGCTTGAAGAGATCCATTTCATGCTCTTCGGTAATTTTACAAATCAGAATTACCATCAGTTCGCCGGTACTTGAAGTACGCACAATCATGTTGCGGAGCATTCCTTCCTGTGAACGAAGGTTGATGAAAGAGTAATTGTGCTCGTAAGCATAATCACGGATTGTGTTTCGGATGCGATTGGAAATATCGTCTTGTAACCAACACTTTTCGATAGCCAGTACTTTGTCGAATGCTCCCGGGATATGGAATCCCACTGCATTCATCTGGTCGTACTTTACATCCTGTTTCACTTCTTCTGCTGTCAGCCAGCGTTTGTTTGAGAAGGTAAATTCCAGTTTGTTCCGATAAAATTCGGTTTTGGCAGATCCCAGGATAGGAGAGATCTCCGGTAATTCGATCTTGCCGATGCGACGGAGGTTATCTTCCACCTGTTTCTGTTTGTATTTGATTTGTTCGGCGTAAGGCAATACCTGCCATTTGCATCCGCCGCATACGCCATAGTGTTGGCAAAAAGGAACGGCACGTATCGGCGAGAGTTCGTGAAACTTCACCGCTTCGGCCTCGGCATATTTATTCTTTTTTCTTTTGACTTGCAGATCCACCACATCGCCCGGCACTACGTAAGGCACAAAAACTACCAGGTCATTTACTTTTGCGATGGCTTTTCCTTCGGCAGCCACATCCGTTATTGTCACCTTCTCCAGCAGGGGAAGTTCTTTTTTCTTTCTAGCCACAATACTCCTTGAATTATATTAAAATGATTTCTTTATGTATAAAGCGTGAATATATAAAATCACCATTCTACGCCATATTAATAAAATCTTTCGCAAAAGTAGGTATTTTTTTTCGTATTTCTCTATATGAAGTGAAATAATGCAGATTGCAATGTCGAAATTGCATTTTGATAGAAAGTTTTTCATATAAAAGTTTTCTGGTTTGCGAAATATCCTTAGATTTGCGAACAGAAAAGAATCACAACTAATAACTTTAAAATCGTATTATGGACAAAAAAAGAGTTTATACCTTTGGTAATGGACTGGCAGAAGGAAAAGCCGGTATGCGAAACTTACTTGGGGGTAAAGGTGCGAACCTTGCCGAAATGAATCTGATCGGTGTCCCCGTACCTCCGGGCTTCACAATTACAACTGACGTTTGTACCGAATATTACGAGATGGGACAGGAAAAGGTCGTATCTCTCCTGAAAGAAGAAGTAGAAAAAGCCATTGCAAATATAGAGAACCTGATGCGTTCAAAATTTGGTGACGTAGAGAATCCGTTGCTGGTTTCTGTGCGTTCGGGTGCGCGTGCATCCATGCCAGGCATGATGGATACGATCCTGAACCTGGGATTGAACGATGAAGTGGTTGAAGGCTTGACCCGTAAAACAGGAAATGCCCGTTTTGCATGGGATTCTTACCGTCGTTTCGTACAGATGTATGGTGATGTAGTATTGGGTATGAAGCCTGTTAACAAAGAAGACCAAGATCCGTTTGAAGCCATCATCGAAGAGGTGAAACATGCCAAAGGCGTGAAACTGGATAACGAGCTTGAGGTAGAAGACCTGAAAGAACTCGTGAAGAAATTTAAAGCTGCTGTAAAAGCACAGACCGGCAAGGATTTCCCGACTTGTGCATACGAACAGCTTTGGGGAGCAATTTGCGCCGTATTTAATTCATGGATGAATGAACGTGCCATCCTGTACCGTAAGATGGAAGGAATTCCTGACGAATGGGGTACTGCCGTAAGTGTTCAGGCAATGGTATTCGGTAATATGGGCGATGGTTCTGCTACAGGTGTTTGCTTCTCACGCGATGCTGCCACAGGTGAGGACCTTTTCAATGGTGAATACCTGATCAATGCACAGGGCGAGGACGTTGTTGCCGGAATCCGTACTCCGCAACAGATTACGAAGATCGGTTCTCAGCGTTGGGCTCAGTTGGCCGGTGTGAGCGAAGAAGAGCGTGCTTCGAAATACCCTTCTATGGAAGAAGCAATGCCGGAAATATATAAACAACTGGACGAATTGCAGACTAAGCTCGAAAATCACTATAAAGATATGCAGGACATGGAGTTCACCGTTCAGGAAGGCAAACTTTGGTTCCTTCAGACACGTAACGGTAAACGTACCGGTGCTGCCATGGTAAAAATCGCAATGGATCTGTTCCGTCAGGGAATGATTGATGAAAAGACTGCCCTGATGCGTGTAGAACCCAATAAGCTGGATGAATTACTTCACCCGGTATTCGATAAGTCTGCTTTGAAACAGGCTAAAGTGTTGACTCGCGGTTTGCCGGCTTCTCCGGGTGCTGCTACCGGTCAGATTGTATTCTTTGCTGACGACGCTGCCGAATGGCATGCTGCCGGAAAACGCGTTGTAATGGTTCGTATTGAAACATCACCGGAAGATTTGGCCGGTATGGCAGTTGCTGAAGGCATTTTGACCGCACGCGGAGGTATGACTTCACATGCAGCCGTGGTTGCCCGCGGTATGGGTAAATGTTGTGTTTCGGGAGCCGGTGCACTGAACATCGACTATAAAGCCCGTACAGTAGAAGTGGACGGCGTGTTGCTGAAAGAGGGTGATTTCATCTCTTTGAACGGTAGTACGGGTGAAGTTTACCAAGGTAAAGTAGAAACGAAGGCTGCTGAGTTATCGGGTGATTTTTCCGATTTGATGAAGTTGGCCGATAAATATACCCGCCTGCAAGTACGTACTAATGCCGACACTCCGCATGATGCTGAGGTTGCCCGTAACTTCGGTGCGGTAGGTATAGGCCTTTGCCGTACGGAACACATGTTCTTTGAAGGTGAAAAAATTAAGGCTATGCGTGAAATGATCCTGGCAGAAAATGCTGAAGGGCGCCGTAAAGCACTGGCTAAGATCCTTCCATATCAGCAAGCCGACTTCAAAGGTATCTTTAAGGCTATGTCCGGTTGTCCGGTGACCGTACGCCTGCTCGATCCTCCTTTGCATGAATTCGTTCCTCACGATCTGAAAGGACAGCAAGAAATGGCCGATACGATGGGGGTAAGCCTGCAATATATCCAGCAGCGTGTAGAATCACTTTGCGAACACAACCCGATGTTGGGCCACCGCGGTTGCCGTTTGGGAAATACGTATCCCGAAATCACACAGATGCAGACTCGTGCTATTTTGGGTGCCGCTCTTGAACTGAAGAAAGAAGGAATAGAAACACATCCCGAAATCATGGTGCCGCTGACAGGTATTCTTTACGAGTTCCAGCAGCAGGAAAGTGTGATCCGTGCCGAAGCAGAAAAGCTTTTCGAAGAGGTGGGAGACCGCATCGACTTCAAGGTCGGAACCATGATCGAAATTCCTCGTGCAGCTCTGACTGCCGACCGTATCGCTTCGTCTGCCGAGTTCTTCTCGTTCGGAACCAACGACTTGACTCAGATGACTTTCGGTTACTCTCGTGACGATATCGCTTCTTTCCTTCCGGTTTATCTGGAGAAGAAGATCCTGAAGGTAGATCCGTTCCAGGTACTCGACCAGAATGGTGTAGGCCAGTTGGTACGTATGGCAACCGAAAAAGGGCGTGCTATCCGTCCGGATTTGAAATGCGGTATCTGCGGTGAACATGGCGGTGAGCCTTCATCTGTGAAGTTCTGCCATAAAGTAGGTTTGAATTACGTTAGTTGTTCTCCGTTCCGTGTGCCTATTGCACGTCTGGCAGCGGCACAAGCAGCTATCGAAGACTAAATAGATTTCAGATAACTGGTTAGGCGAGGCTACCCGTGAAAGGGTAGCCTCGTTTTTTTATGGAAACAGAATAAGAGAAAGCAGAAGCAGGGGGAGTGGATAAAATGTAGAGTGAATATTTGTATAATTCAAATAAAAATATTTCCTTTATCTTATGAAACCTTACTTATTATATATTTTAACAAACTAAAATTACAGAATTATGAAAAGAAATCTTGTATTTGTATTGTTTGCCCTTGTTTCGGTTGTGGGCTTTTCTCAAGTGAGCTGGAATGCCAAGGTGGGAATGAATATCAGTAATTATACCGGTGATTTTGACATGAATGCCAAAGTAGGATTCAAGATAGGCGGTGGTATGGAGTATGGATTTAATGAAATCTGGTCTTTGCAACCCTCTTTGTTCGTATCTTCCAAAGGTGTCAAGAAGGATGAACTGAGTGTGAATGCTGTTTATCTGGAACTGCCGGTTATGGCTGCGGCGCGTTTCAAAGTGGCCGATAATACCAATATTGTGTTGAGTGCCGGTCCTTATTTTGCTTGCGGTATCGGGGGTAATTCTAAAGTCGATTTAGGTAAAGGACGTTTGGAAGTTGATACCTTTGGCGACGACGGTCTGCTGAAACGTGGCGATGTAGGTTTGGGTATCGGTGTTGCCGCGGAGTTTGGCAAGATCATCGCAGGGCTTGACGGCCAGTTCGGATTTGTCGATGTAATGGACGACGTAAATGGTAAAAATCTGAATGTTTCGATCAGTGTAGGTTATAAGTTCTGAGAAACCGATAAATATTAAAATAGAGAAGCCGCTGTAAATCAATTACAAGCGGCTTTTCTTTTATATTCACTCAGCGAATAATGGCGGAAATAGTTGTTTAATTAATGAATATACTATACTTTTGCGCCCCGAAACAAAAGTGAAATAATTCTTTTGTTTGTTTTCAAAATAGGTACATTTAATTAAAACTACTAAGAAGATGAAAAAGATTGTATTGTTTTTATTTGTTGCTATTGCAACTTTATCTGTCAAAGCTCAGGACATTTACATGGGAGGTACCGTAGGTTTGTGGCGTAATGATGACGCTAATACTACTTCTTTCAAGCTCGCTCCGGAAATCGGATACAACCTGAGTGAACAATGGGCACTGGGCGTTGAACTCCAGTTTAACCATGATTATATAAGTCATAAAACGATTAATTCTTTTGCTATTGCTCCTTATGCACGCTTTTCTTATTACGAGAACAAGATTGTACGTCTGTTTATCGATGGTGGGTTTGGCTTTGCTACCACTAAGGTGAAAGATGGTGGAGATGCAATAAACGGTTTTGAGATCGGTCTGAAACCGGGTATTGCCATAAAACTGAACCAACATTTCAGTTTGGTTGCCAAATGTGGTTTCTTGGGTTATAAGGACGACTATATGAATAACAGCGGATTCGGCTTTAGCGCAAGTAGCGAAGACTTAACATTCGGATTCCATTACGAATTTTAATCAAATAGGTTTCAACGAAATAGGGTGGCTTCCCTTCATTAGGAAGTCACCCTATTTTTATTTAGTCCGTTGTTCTTTGACTCAGTCCGCCATCTTTTTCAGTTTCTTGAAGTGTTCTATCACTGCCAGATAATCTCTGTCGGAACAGGCATCGAATTTACCCCACAAGTCTCCTAAAACCACTGCACCTCCGAATCCGAAATCCTTTACTTCCAGTATATTCTCCGGCGTGATGCCTCCCAAAGCCATTACTTTGCCATCGATGATTTTGTCTTTACCTGCCTGACGCAATTCTTCAGCCGTGTAAGGCGAGTTATATCCTTCTTTTGAGATACTGTCGTAAATCGGGCTCATAAACACATAGTCGTAAAAGTGTTTTTTGTTTTTCACTTCCTCCACCGAGTGGCAGGAACAACTGATATGCCCGGAGTAGTCATGCGGCTCTTTCGGGTTGCGGGCATTCAGGTGAATTCCCATCAGGTTGAATTCTTCTTTCAGGTAGAAGTGTTCATGGGTGACAATGCGTTTATGATATTTTTCCGGAATCAGTGTGAGCAAGCGTTCCGAATACATAGCCGGCGTTTCCGGTTTCCTGAGATGCAGAATATCCAATCCCTCTTCAAAGAGAGCAGTGATAATCTTATCTTCTTCTACAAAGAAAGTAGGCGTCGTTACTACGATAAGTTTCATTTCTGTTGTTAAACTGTTAAGTTTAGCAAAGTTAGTAATTAACTTACTCAGAAACCAACCTTTATAGTGAAAATATGTTAGATTGCAATGTCCGTAAGTCAATTGTCCATAGTTTGCCTGCCAGAACCTCGCCGAATCCGCAGATAATCTTCAGGACTTCGGTTGCTTCCACACTGCCCGTCACTGCCGGTGTTACTCCGACTACCCCTTTGGGAGGGGGAGGCATACGCAACATCTCTTCTTCATTCGGATAGAGGTCACGGTATGTTTTCCGTTGTGCCCCGCTCCCGTAGTTAAAGACAGAAACCTGTCCCTCGAAACCACAGATGGCACCGTACACATAAGGTTTTCCCAACTCTACACAGACGTCATTTATCAGATATCGGGTGATAAAGTTATCGCATCCGTCCACTACGATGTCGTACTGCCTTATCAATTCACGGGCATTGTCTTTGCTGAGCCGTCCCGGACAGGCATTTACCTCTATTTCCCGGTTCAGGGCACTGAGCCGCAGCGAAGCGCAAATCGCTTTTAGGTCTCCCACCTCTTCTTCCGTATAGAGCACCTGCCTTTGCAGATTGCTGAGGCTTACTTCGTCGTTATCCACCAGTCCGATGGTACCTACTCCTGCACCCGCCAGATAGAGGGCGATGGGAGAACCCAGTCCTCCTACGCCCACAATCAATACTTTGGCAGCTTTGAGTTTTGCTTGTCCTGCTTCTCCTATTTCCGGAAGCATGATTTGCCTGTTGTATCTTTCCATGATTCGTCTTGATCGTTAGCATTGAGTCAGGGTCAGTGCCGTGTCCCAGTCTTTGTAAACGGGTATTCGTCCCAGTGAACGCAGTGCGGCATCCACTTCCACGGCTTTCCGTTCGTCGCTGACATGAAACTGCTCCAGTGCCTGCGGATAGGTAAAGTAGCCTCCCGGTTCCGTTTTACTTTCGGCGCTCATGGTAGTCACCCCGAGCGTAGCCATGTGGTTACGGAACTCTGCGCTTTCGCGGGTAGAGTAGGAGATATCCACATCGTGGTCGAAGATGCGCATGGCAAAAGTCACCTGTGCCAGTTCCCGGTCGTTCATCACAACATTAGGTTGGAAACCTCCGTTCTCCGAGGGGCGCATCCGGGGGAAGTTGACGCTATATTTCGTTTTCCAGTAGTGCTTTTGCAGATAGCGCAGATGGTAGGCCATCATTGTGACATCCGTGCGCCATTCTTCCAGACCGATCAGTACCCCCATGCCTATTTTGTGTACACCTGCTTGTCCCATACGGTCAAAACCATTGACACGCCACTCAAATTTCGATTTCATGCCACGGGGATGATACACATTATAATTGGTTTTGTTGTAAGTCTCCTGAAAGCAGATGACTCCATTCAGTCCGGCATACGTAAGCCGTTCATATTCTTCTGCTTTAAGTGGCATTACCTCAATTTGCAGATTAGAGAAATAAGGCTTTGCCAGCAGGAGGGCCCGTTCAATGTAATCTACTCCTGCTTTGGCAGGATTTTCGCCTGTTACTAACAGCAGATTTTCGAACGGAGCCAGTTTCTTGATCGCTTTGTACTCGTTTACCATTTCCTCTTCCGTAAGGATGGTCCGTTTCATCGGATTATTGTGGTTAAAGCCACAGTATACACACGAGTTTGTACAAGAATTTGTAATATAGAGTGGAACGAACATCGAAATTGTCTTTCCGAAGCGTTCCAGCGTATATTTCCGGCTGAGACGCGCCATAGTCTCCAGATAGGGGGCGGCAGCCGGCGAAATCAATGCCATAAAATCGTTTACATCGCAATGTTCCTTTGACAATGCGCGGCGCACATCGGCGTCGGTTTTGGAATAGATGATTTTAGTCGTCTCTTCCCAGGAAATCTTTTCTAATTCATCTGAAAACATTTTGTTTTTTCTTTTTATTCTTCTGATTTATTTTCTTCAATGTGTTCCGCACAGTCGTTTTTACAGCGGTCGAATACAGTTCCGTATCTGTGCTTTCCAGTATGGTCCGCAGTTCGTTGAGCAGTTCGGGTTCGTGCTTGCACAGGTGGTAGGCCATTCGGACGGCTAAGGATTGCACGCCTATGCTTTCGTGGCGAGACAGCATGCAATCCAGACAGAAGTTAAGCAATTCAACCGATGGGATTTCTTCGGCGGGAGCATGGTAGAGTATGGAGAGAAGCAGGCGCTTGGAACCATCGTGTTTGCAGGTCACCAGCCTTCCGGTCAGTTCTTCCCGGAGCGGGGCGAACCAATCGGGGTATTGCCTGCAAAGTTTATCGCATACCCACAGTGCCCGCCAGGAGACCAATAGCTTCTCGTCTGTCGTCAGATGATAGAGGGCCTCAAAGTTCTCCGGCTGCCAGCGGATCTCCTCAATGATCCGGTCTATGGATAGTTCGGAGATGGGTACATCCAATGCTTTCCGGTATTCGTCTGTTCTTTCCATGACAGTTGGTCTTATTCTTGTTTTTTAGTTTTCTTCAAATCCCGGCTCAGTCGCATTGCGCAGAAGTTCGGCCCGCACATGGTGCAATATTCTCCGTCCGTGTGCCGTCCGGCATGGAAATAAGAGAATGCGCGTTCCGGGTCGAGCGATAAGTCGAACTGGTCTTTCCAGCGGAATTCATAGCGTGCTTTGCTCAACGCATTGTCCCGTACCTGGGCTCCCGGATGCCCCTTGGCCAGGTCGGCTGCATGGGCGGCAATCTTATAGGTGATCACTCCGACGCGTACATCTTCTTTATCGGGCAATGCCAGGTGCTCCTTGGGCGTCACGTAGCAGAGCATGGCTGTTCCGAGCCAGCCTATTTGTGCCGCACCGATTGCAGAGGTGATGTGGTCGTATCCCGGTGCAATATCCGTCACTAACGGGCCGAGTGTATAGAACGGGGCATTGTGGCACTTCTCGATCTGGCGTTCCATGTTCTCGCGGATTTTGTGCATCGGCACGTGTCCGGGCCCTTCAATGAAGGCTTGTACGTTCTTTTCCCAGGCGCGCACCACCAGTTCGCCCATGGTATCAAGTTCGGCAAATTGTGCCTCGTCATTGGCATCGTGGGTGGAACCCGGGCGCAAACCGTCTCCCAATGATACCGCTACGTCATATTGTGCCAGAATATCACAGATGTCGTCAAAGTGTTCGTAAAGGAAACTCTCGCGGTCGTGCACCAGGCACCATTTACTCATGATGCTCCCGCCGCGGGATACGATTCCGCAAAGCCTCTTTTCGGCCAGGTGCACATTGTGCCGGCGGATTCCCGCATGAATGGTGAAGTAGTCCACTCCCTGCTCGCACTGTTCTATCAGTGTGTCGCGATACAGTTCCCAAGACAGGTCCTCTACTTTGCCGTTTACCTTTTCCAGTGCCTGATAGATGGGTACCGTACCCACCGGAACCGGGCAGTTGCGTATGATCCATTCCCGTGTTTCGTGTATGTTTTCTCCCGTTGAAAGATCCATCAGCGTGTCACCTCCCCATTTGCAGCTCCACATGGCTTTCTCCACCTCTTCGTCGATGCTCGACGTGGTTGCGGAGTTACCGATGTTGGTATTGATCTTTACCAGAAAGTTACGGCCGATAATCATCGGTTCGGCTTCGGGATGATTGATGTTGGCAGGCAGAACCGCCCGTCCTTCGGCTATCTCCCGGCGTACAAATTCAGGAGTAATGTGAGTGTCGATACCCAGTTCCTCACAGTTCATGTTTTCGCGGATAGCCACATATTCCATTTCCGGAGTGATGATACCTTGTTTGGCATATGCCATTTGGGTGATATGTTTCCCGGATTTGGCCCGGTAGGGCAGTGCGATGTGCTCAAAGCGGAGAGGGTCGAGGCTTTTGTCGTCCCGCCGCATCCGTCCGTATTCCGAACTGATCTCCGGAAGTTGCTCTACATCCCCCCTTTTCAGTATCCATTCTTCCCGTAGCCGGGGGAGACCTTTTTTCAGGTCAATCTCTATGTCCGGGTCACTGAAAGGTCCGCTTGTATCATAGATATATACGCGTGGGTTGGGAGTTATGATTTTCTTCTCTCCTTCGAAAGTGGTGCTGGGCACTTGCTCTACTCTCCGCATACCTACGCGGATTTCGGGGAAAAGTTTTCCGGACAGGTACACTTTCTCGGAGCGGGGGAATTTTATTCTTTGTTCCATAAATTCGTTATTAGAGGTGGGACTGTTTTTTTATTCGTTTAAAAATGCCGTCAGCGGTGAACTTGCTTCTGCCACCAATCCGGTAGTCTGCATGCCGAGTCCTGCTTCATAGGCCATTCGTCCTGCTTCGACTGCCTGCTTGAAAGCCTTTGCCATTTCTACCGGGTTGCCGGCTACGGCAATGGCAGTATTTACCAGACACGCCGATGCTCCCATCTCCATCGCTTCTGCCGCATGGCTCGGCGCACCGATTCCGGCATCCACTATTACCGGGATACCCGCCTGTTCGAAGTGATGTGTCTCAATATTCTGCCCAATTGCTACGATTAATACATCGCATGGTATGTAAATATCTTCTTCACCTGTAGGTTTGATACTTGCTCTTCCATCTCTGATCGAGCTTACCATCTGAGGTGTCACATAGATACCTTTTACATGATGATTCTCGTCTACATCTATAGATGCCGGTGCTTTCAGCGTCTGTAATTCTATGCCTTCCGCAACTGCTCCTTCGATTTCTCCAGGAAGTGCCGTCATGTCTGCTACTCTTCGTCTATAGACAATACTTACCTTCTTTGCACCCAGACGTTTTGCTGTACGGACCGCATCCATTGATACGTTACCTCCACCAATAACAACCACTTCTTTTCCTGTCAGATCTATAATCTGGTTTTTTCCTACATTACGTAAGAACTGCACTGCGGAAATGATTCCGTCTGCATCTTCATTCTCTAATCCTAATTTTTTATCTGTACTTGCTCCGATCGTGATCAGAACAACATCATACTGTTGTCTTAATTCCTGGATCGTAATATCCTGTCCGATCTTCAGACCATTCTTCACCTGTACACCTGTCTTCAGGATTGCTCGGATATCATCGTCCAGTCTTTCTTTTGGAAGTCTGTAGTTCGGGATACCATAACGAAGCATTCCGCCCAATTCCGGCAACATCTCATATACGGTTGTCTGATGTCCCATTAACTGCAGATAATATGCTGCACTTAATCCTCCAGGTCCGCCGCCAAGGATTGCGATCTTCTTACCTGTACTTGGTGCGCACTGCGGAGGATCTACTTCTCCTGCAAAATCTGCTGCTACACGCTTCAATCCACGGATATTAATAGAATCATCAATCATGTTACGACGGCATCTTGCCTCACATGGATGCTCACAGATCATGGCACATGCAGTTGGCAGCGGGTTATCACGACGGATCAGGTTGATCGCATCTGCGTAATTACCCTCATGAACGTGTGCAATGTAACCCGGAATATCAACATGTGCAGGACAGAGTGTCACGCATGGGATCTTCTGACCTACATTGGCAGGACATTCCCATTTTTTTACATGGCTCTCATACTCATCTGCAAAAGTTTCAAGTCCTTCCAGTACCTCAATAGCTGACTGGTAACCGATGGCACAGTCTGCTGTATCGCGGATCATGATGGCGATCTCTCTCATCTCATCCACCATTTCCATTGTGCCGACACCATTCAAAATTTTACTTAACAGGTCTGCAAGCTGTGGCAGTCCGTCACGACATGGTACGCACTTTCCACAAGTCTGATTCATGGAAGCATGCAGCAGTGATAACTGTACCGTCAGTGGACATGTTCCAGGCGGGTAAACATCTACTTTTCTGGAAAATTTCTCCAACATATGCCCGATGGTAACATCCTGGCTGTGCTTTCCGGCAAGATAAATCTTACTCATTTTTTTATATCCCTCCTAACCAGTATCCTGTCAGAATACTGTAATGATACTATTATAGCGGCAAAAAAGCGCTTCTGGTGTATGCCAAAAGCACTTTTTCGATGTTTCATTTGTGCATCTCATACATTACTGAAACTATTTTCTCTTTATGCAGCTTTTTTTGCTTTGCGCAGGTAGATAAACCAGTACGCACATCCAACGCAAATTGCTCCACCCACAATGTTTCCAAGTGTAACCGGAAGCAGGTTTTTGCTGAAGAAGTTGCCCCAGGTCAGATTTGTCAGATCTACTCCTGCGTCTGTTGCTGCCTGTACATAAGTCGCATTTGTTTTTGCGAAAAGACCGGAACTAATATAGTACATATTTGCAATACTATGTTCAAATCCACACAGCACGAACATCATGATCGGGAAAAACAGACCAACGATCTTGCTGACTACTTCTTTCGCAGCAAAGGAAATCCATACTGCGATACAGACTAAGAAATTACAAAGAATACCTTTGATAAATGCATCGCTAAACGGCATGGAACATTTGCTTGCTGCAGTAGATAATACGGATACTGCCATTCCATTGTTAAACAGAGACGGCTGGTGACTGAATGCAACGCCTGCGCCTACCAGCAGACCACCGATCAGGTTGCCGATGTAAACAACTACCCAGTTTTTTAACATACCGCCCACAGTGATTTCTTTTTCCAGAAGCGGGATTGTCAACAGACAGTTTCCGGTAAACAGCTCACTTCCCGCGATCAGCACCATAGTCAGACCACCCGGGAATACACAGGCACCGATAAATTTTCCAAGTGACGGTTCTGTAATGGATACTGCAACGGTGGTGGCCCCCACGCCGCCGAATCCGATAAAGGCTCCTGCCAGGATCGCAAGAATGATCATTTTTGGAATTGGTGTGTTAACCTTACTTTTTCCAGTTGCAATGTAATTTTTGGCCACTTCGGCCGGTGTAAAAAAGTTCATTATTATACCTCCATTCATACTCCTCGTACATTTGTATCTATTTTAATACAATCCTTTTATGCTTTGTATGTCAAAAAACACAAAAATGCACTTTAAAATTATGCTATTCACACATTTGTACATCGTGGTATAATAGGTGCAAATAAGTCATCTCAGTCTGAGTTGATAAAATCATGTCATCACAAAATAATGGGAGCAGATAATTTGTACAAAGGAGATTTACCATGCTGATACCATTGAACGTACTTTTATATCAGCTTTCTGCAAACAGCATTTATGAATCACAGAATATAGATCTCACCGGGAACTTCGACAACGTGCAGCTTTTTGACCAGGAGCAGCTTAATGCCGAATTCGGGGATGAGCTCTATCTGGTTTCCGACCAGGTGCTCTTAAATGCATTAAGCAGAACGCCAGAGGATCAGTTTCCTTCCAGATGT
>OGEG01001571.1_pt1 | contig 14799 bp, 7 predicted proteins | sample 1570621 | NCBI WGS metagenome assembly OGEG01 (sample SAMEA2582130, study PRJEB24529) | metagenome | biome: Human gut stool | place: China | collected 2011 | reverse complement strand
GACAGCCGGGATATACTCCTTGGGAACGGCGCCGCCCACGATGGCGTTGACAAACTCGTAGCCCTTGCCGGACTCGTTGGGCTCCACGTGGATCTTGACATGGCCGTACTGGCCCTTGCCGCCGGACTGACGGGCATACTTGGTGTCCTGGTCCACGGCCTTCTTGATGGTCTCCTTGTAGGCGACCTGGGGTGCGCCCACGTTGGCCTCCACCTTGAACTCGCGGAGCAGACGGTCGACGATGATCTCCAGATGGAGCTCGCCCATGCCGGCGATGATGGTCTGACCGGTCTCTTCATCGGTATAGCACTTAAAGGTAGGATCCTCTTCTGCAAGCTTCTGAAGAGCGATACCCATCTTTTCCTGACCTGCTTTGGTCTTAGGCTCGATTGCTACACGGATAACGGGATCCGGGAATTTCATTGATTCAAGAATTATCGGGTGCTTCTCATCGCAAAGAGTATCACCTGTCGTAGTGTTCTTAAGACCTACGGCAGCTGCAATATCGCCTGCGTAAACACAGTCGATATCTTCTCTGTGGTTAGCGTGCATCTGAAGTATACGGCCCATTCTCTCGTCGTCGTCCTTAACGGAGTTGTAAACGGTTGAGCCGGCAGTCAGAGTACCCGAATAAACTCTGAAGAAGCAGAGCTTACCGACATAGGGGTCGGTGGCAATCTTGAATGCGAGGGCCGAGAACGGCTCCGAATCCGAAGAATGTCTGTCTTCCTCTTCGTCTGTATCGGGGTTTACACCCTTTATAGCCGGGACATCCGTAGGAGCCGGCATATAATCAACTATTGCATCGAGAAGAGGCTGTACGCCCTTGTTGCGGTAAGAGGTACCGCAAGTTATCGGAACCATTTTATTCTCGATAGTTGATTTACGGATAGTTCTCTTGATTTCCTCAACGGTGAATTCCTCGCCGTTGAAGTATTTTTCCATAAGCTCGTCGTCCTGATCTGCGACATGCTCGATAAGCTTTGCACGATACTTCTCGGCAAGCTCTTTCATATCGTCGGGGATAGGCTCACGTCTTACGTCTTTACCGAGGTCATCATAATAAATCTCGGCATCCATTTCTACGAGGTCAACGATACCCTTAAATGTGTCTTCAGAACCGATGGGGAGCTGAATCGGCACGGGGTTACATTTGAAACGCTCGTCTACCATGTCAAGAACATGGTAGAAGTCCGCACCCATGATATCCATCTTATTGACGTAAATCATACGCGGAACATGATATTCGTCAGCCTGACGCCAAACGGTTTCAGACTGAGGCTCAACACCGCCCTTTGCGCACAAAACGGTAACCGAACCGTCAAGTACACGAAGCGAACGCTGAACTTCAACAGTGAAATCAACGTGGCCGGGAGTGTCGATAATATTGATACGATGGTTTTTCCAGAAACAAGTAGTTGCAGCGGAAGTGATGGTTATACCTCTCTCCTGCTCCTGCGCCATCCAGTCCATGGTAGCGTCGCCGTCGTGGGTCTCACCGATTTTATGGTTTACACCCGTGTAAAACAATATACGCTCTGGGGTAGTTGTTTTACCGGCGTCGATATGCGCCATTATACCAATATTTCTTGTTTTTTCAAGAGTGACCTTTCTTGGCATAACATCCTCCATAACCGTATAAATACGGTAACATAAATATTAGTAAACTTACCACCTGAAATGAGCAAAAGCTTTGTTTGCTTCTGCCATCTTGTGAGTGTCTTCGCGCTTTTTGAACGCCGAACCTGTTTCATTTACGGCATCCATTATCTCGTTTGCAAGTCTTTCCTTCATAGTTCTCTCGGAACGCTGACGAGCATAGAGAGTGATCCATCTAAGACCTAAGGTCTGTCTTCTTTCGGGACGAACCTCGATCGGGACCTGATAGGTAGCACCGCCTACGCGGCGAGCCTTAACCTCGAGAACGGGCATAACATTTTCCATTGCGGCATCAAATACCTCCAACGGTTCCTTACCCGTCTTCTCAGCGATAATGTTGAATGCGTCATAAACGATTTTCTGAGCTACGCCCTTTTTACCGTCATACATAACGCTGTTGATAAGCCTGGTTACAAGCTTTGAATTGTAAAGCGGATCCGGCAAAACATCACGTTTTGCTATCTGGCCTCTTCTTGGCACTTCGCTTCCCTCCTTCATAATTATAATGATATCATAGGTACTCGGTGACAAAACCCCGTGGTGTCAATGCAAGAGGCATAATATAAGAAATATATATACACCCTGCACGGACTTAAAACCTTGCAAGTAGATTCTGTCTTTAAATAGTCGGCGAAATTACGCCTTTTTAGCTGCCTTGGGTCTCTTAGCACCGTACTTTGAACGGCTCTGCATTCTACCCGTAACGCCCTGAGTATCAAGTGTACCGCGGACAATATGGTAACGAACACCGGGGAGATCCTTAACACGCCCGCCTCTTATAAGAACAACTGAGTGCTCCTGAAGATTGTGACCTACGCCGGGAATATAAGCTGATACTTCGATTCCGTTTGTAAGACGAACTCTGGCGAGCTTACGGAGAGCTGAGTTAGGCTTTTTAGGAGTGTCGGTCTTTACAACCGTGCAAACTCCTCTCTTCTGCGGAGAAGCGTTGTTAGTCATAACGTTCTTCTTCGAGTTAAGACCCTTACCGAGAGCCGGAGCCTTCGATTTCTTCTCAACTGTCTGTCTGCCACTGCGAACAAGCTGGTTAAATGTCGGCAAATTCATTGCACCTCCTTCTGAAAATATGACACAATGTGTCAGCAAAACAAACACTTCCGTTAAAAAAGTGTTTGTTTTGCTCACACAATCAAAGATTTTAACATTTAAAACCTTTGATTGTCAAGCTTTTATTTAAATTTTCTTTTACGCGGGCTCATTTGCAGGCTCATCGGGATTAGTATCATCCGAATAAGTCTTTTCGAGCTCGACCTCGCTGTAACACTTCATACCCGTGCCGGACGGAAGAAGCTTACCGATAATAACATTTTCTTTAAGGCCGATAAGAGGATCGGTTTTGCCCTTAATAGCTGCATCGGTGAGAACTCTTGTGGTTTCCTGGAAGGAAGCCGCCGACAGGAAGGAATCGGTAGCAAGCGAAGCCTTTGTGATACCGAGAAGCACCGGTTCGCAGGTGGCCGGAGTAAACTCCTTACCCTCTGCCTCGCACTCTGCGCTGACGCGCTTGTTCTCTTTGTTGAAGTCGGATTTTTCAATGGTAGCTCCGGGAAGAAGCTCGGTTGAACCCGGCTCATCCACCTTGAGCTTTCTCATCATCTGACGAACGATAACCTCAATGTGCTTATCATTGATATCAACACCCTGCATACGATAGGTCTTCTGAACTTCCTTGATAAGGTAGTCGTGAACCGCATTGACGCCGTTGATGGCGAGTATGTCGTGGGGATTGGGAGCACCCTCTGTAAGAGCAGTACCCTTCTTTATGAATATCGGGTTGCCGTTTTCATCCTTATCGCTGTTGAACTTCTTGCGGAAGCCGTAAGGAATAAGGTAGGTTTTTTCTTCGGCCGTCTCGGGATTGGTGATGACAATGTGCTCATTCTTTTTAATTTCGCGGAATGAGAGATAGCCGTCAATCTCGGCAAGAATTGCGAGAGTCTTGGGCTTTCTTGCCTCAAACAATTCCTCGACACGGGGAAGACCCTGTGTAATATCCTGGCTTGATGCGATACCGCCGGTATGGAATGTACGCATTGTAAGCTGTGTACCGGGCTCACCTATTGACTGAGCCGCTATGATACCGACAGCCTCGCCCACGGTAACAGGCTCGCCTGTCGCAAGATTCGAACCGTAGCACTTAATGCAAACGCCGTGGTCTGATTCGCAGGTGAGAAGCGAACGTATCTTTATTCTTCTGTCTGCTTCATTGGGACGGGCGTTAACGATAGCTGCGACTTTAGCTGCATCGTCCTCGGTCATCATCTTATCCTTGGACATAATAAGCTCGCCGGTCTTTTCGTCTACAAAATCCTCAAGAAGGAATCTGCCTGTAAGTCTCTCCTGGAGAGTCTCAATCATTTCCTTGCCCTCGTGGATATCGTAAACCTCAATACCGTCGTGGCAATGGCAATCCTCTTCACGGATTATAACGTCCTGTGAAACATCGACAAGACGACGGGTAAGGTAACCCGAGTCAGCCGTTCTAAGTGCGGTATCGGCAAGACCTTTACGCGCACCGCGTGATGAGATGAAGTATTCGAGTACATTAAGACCTTCGCGGTAATTGGCTCGAATCGGAACCTCAATGGTTTTACCTGCCGTATTTGCAATAAGTCCGCGCATACCGGCAAGCTGACGAAGCTGTGATTCCGAACCACGGGCACCGGAGTCAACCATCATATAAATGGGGTTGTTTTTACCGAGGTTCTCTTTAATACCCTGAGAAACCTTATTGGTGCATTCTTCCCAAACCTTGATGACTCTCTTTGAACGCTCATTGTTGCTCAAAAGACCCATCTTATACTGTGCGGTGATGGCGTCAACCTTTTCCTCGGCTGCTTCAAGAAGCTCTTGCTTGTGCGGCGGGATTATAGCGTCGCACACGGCAACCGTTATACCGGATTTTGTAGAGTATTTATAGCCCTGAGCCTTAATGCTGTCAAGCATTACGGAGGCTATGTGTACGCCGTGCTTTTTAATGCACTTATCGATTATCTTGCCGAGGCCCTTCTTATCGACAAGGAATTCAACCTCAAGATTGAATGCGTTTTCGGGATTGCTTCTGTCGATAAAGCCGAGATCCTGCGGAATGGGATTGTTGAATATGATTTTACCGAGAGTTGTGGGAACAAGCTTAGTAACCTTTTCACCGTTTATCTCTTTGGTCATACGAATTTTAATTTTGGAATGAAGACCGATGTCGCCCTCGTTGTAAGCCATGGTAGCCTCATCAACGCTGAGGAACGCTTTGCCTTCGCCCGGCTCGCCGTCTTTTTCCATAGTGAGGTAGTAAGAACCGAGTATCATATCCTGTGTGGGAACGGTAACCGGTTTACCGTCGGACGGCTTGAGAAGGTTATTTGCGGCAAGCATAAGAAGCCTTGCCTCTGCCTGAGCCTCTGCCGAAAGCGGTACGTGAACAGCCATCTGGTCGCCGTCGAAGTCCGCGTTGAATGCGGTACAAGCAAGCGGGTGAAGCTTAATGGCTCTGCCCTCTACAAGTACCGGCTCAAACGCCTGAATACCGAGTCTGTGAAGAGTGGGAGCACGGTTAAGCATAACGGGGTGATCCTTAATGACTATTTCGAGAGCATCCCAAACCTCGGGCTTTGCGCGCTCTACCATTTTTCTCGCCGACTTGATGTTGCCTGCAACGCCGGTTTCAACAAGACGTTTCATAACGAACGGCTTAAACAGTTCAAGTGCCATTTCCTTGGGAAGACCGCACTGATGCATTTTAAGCTCGGGTCCTACTACGATAACGGAACGGCCGGAATAGTCGACACGTTTACCGAGGAGGTTCTGTCTGAAACGACCCTGCTTACCTTTAAGCATATCGGAAAGAGATTTAAGAGCACGGTTGTTGGGGCCCGTTACGGGTCTGCCGCGTCTGCCATTGTCTATAAGAGCATCGACAGCCTCCTGAAGCATTCTCTTTTCGTTTCTTACAATTATATCGGGAGCGTTGAGCTCAAGAAGTCTTTTAAGACGGTTGTTTCTGTTGATAACACGTCTGTAAAGATCGTTGAGGTCCGATGTTGCAAATCTGCCGCCGTCGAGCTGTACCATAGGACGGATATCGGGCGGAATTACCGGGATAACGTCAAGAATCATCCATTCGGGACGGTTACCGGAAAGCTTGAATGCTTCGGCGACTTCAAGTCTTTTAAGTATTCTTGCTTTCTTCTGACCCGACGCCTCGGAGAGCTCCTCACGGAGCTGCTCGGTAAGCGCGTCAACGTCGATTTCGCAGAGAAGCTCTTTGATGGCTTCGGCGCCCATACCGGCCTTGAAGTCATCCTCATACTTCTCTCTCATATCGAGATACTCTTTTTCGGAGAGAATCTGCTTCTTTTTAAGCTCTGTATCACCGGGATCGGTGACAATATATTTTGCGAAATAGAGAACCTTTTCAAGCTCTCTCGGAGAAATGTCAAGGATAAGTCCCATTCTTGACGGGATACCCTTGAAATACCAAATATGCGAAACGGGAGCGACAAGCTCGATATGGCCCATTCTCTCGCGTCTTACCTTGGATTTGGTAACCTCAACTCCGCAGCGCTCGCATATTTTACCCTTATAGCGAATTCTCTTGTATTTTCCGCAATGGCACTCCCAGTCCTTTGTGGGTCCGAATATCCTTTCGCAGAAAAGTCCGTCGCGCTCGGGCTTTAAGGTACGATAATTTATGGTTTCGGGCTTTTTGACCTCGCCGTAAGACCACTCTCTGATCTGTTCGGGTGAAGCAAGACCGATTTTTATTGATTCAAAGGTTATATTTTCCATTGGCTCTTTACCTTTCTTCCATTAATTTTCAGAAATCTGCGAAACGTGAAATCAGAAATCCTCGTCATTGAGGTCATCCGAATCAAAACCGTCTTCGGAATCGCTTGTATAATCGTCATTCTCGTATTCGTCGGCGTCTTCTTCTCTGTCAGGAATATAACCGTCATCATAAGAAGCGTCGTTGACCTCTGAAAATGCTTCGTTGTCAGCCATCGTAGGAGTAACATCATCGTCGTCGTAGGTCTGTTTAAGGTCAATCTCCTCGTTATTTGCGTCAAGAACCTTGACGTCAAGAGCAAGCGACTGAAGCTCCTTAATGAGAACCTTGAACGACTCCGGAATACCGGGCTTCGGAACGTTGAGACCCTTGACTATCGACTCGTAAGTCTTGACACGGCCCACAACATCGTCCGACTTAACGGTGAGAATTTCCTGAAGAGTATAAGCTGCGCCGTAAGCCTCAAGGGCCCAAACCTCCATCTCACCGAAGCGCTGACCGCCGAACTGAGCCTTACCGCCCAAGGGCTGCTGGGTAACGAGTGAATACGGACCCGTGCTTCTTGCGTGAATCTTATCGTCAACAAGATGGTGGAGCTTAAGGAAGTACATAACGCCTACGGTTATGGGGTTGTCAAACTTTTCACCCGTTCTGCCGTCGGTAAGTATCGACTTACCGTCCTCACGGTAGCCTGCCTCTTTAAGAGCCTCGCGAATATCGGATTCATGCGCACCGTCAAATACCGGCGTTGCGATTTTTTGACCGAGCTTGCGGTAAGCAAAGCCGAGGTGAACCTCAAGCACCTGACCGATGTTCATTCGGGAGGGTACGCCGAGGGGGTTAAGAAGAATGTCAAGCGGAGTACCGTCATCAAGGAACGGCATATCCTCCTGCGGAAGTATTCTTGAAACAACACCCTTGTTACCGTGACGGCCTGCCATCTTATCGCCGACGGAAATCTTACGTTTCTGAGCGATGTAGCAGCGTACTACTTTATTAACGCCGGGACTGAGCTCGTCGCTGTTTTCTCTTGTAAACACTTCGACGTTTACTACTATGCCGTATTCGCCGTGCGGTACGCGAAGGGAAGTATCGCGAACCTCTCTTGCCTTTTCGCCGAATATTGCGCGGAGAAGTCTCTCCTCGGCGGTAAGCTCCGTCTCGCCCTTAGGCGTCACCTTACCGACAAGTATATCGCCCGAGTGAACCTCGGCACCGATACGGATTATGCCGTTTTCGTCAAGGTCGGAAAGAGCGTCTTCACCGACGTTCGGGATATCTCTCGTAATATCTTCCGGTCCGAGCTTGGTATCTCTCGACTCAAGCTCATATTCCTCTATATGAATTGAAGTATAAACATCGTTGCGGACAAGCTTTTCGTTGATAAGAACAGCGTCCTCGTAGTTGTAGCCCTCCCAGGTCATGAAGCCGATGAGGGCGTTCTTGCCCAGAGAGATCTCGCCGTTGCGCATTGCGGGGCCGTCGGCCAGCACCTGACCGGCCTTGACGTTCTCGCCCACCTCGACGATGGGGCGCTGGTTGATGCAGGTGCCTGCGTTGGAGCGGGCAAACTTGACCAGAGAATAGTTGTCCACGGCGCCCTGAGCGTTGCGCACCTCGACATGGTCAGCGTCCACCTTCTCAACGATGCCGTCGTTCTTTGCCAGAACAGCGGTGCCGGAGTCGGTAGCAGCCTTGTACTCCATACCGGTAGCAACGATGGGCTGCTGGGTGACCATCAGAGGCACTGCCTGACGCTGCATGTTGGAGCCCATCAGAGCACGGTTACAGTCATCGTTCTCCAGGAAGGGGATGCAGGCGGTAGCGACAGAGACCATCATTCGGGGCGAGACGTCCATATAATCGACCTTCTCGGCGTCGATCTCCAGAATGTCGTCGCGGCGGCGGGCAGAAACGCGGGCGCGCTTGAAGTGCTTGGTCTCGTCCAGAGGCTCGTTGGCCTGAGCAACGACGTACTCGTCCTCGACGTCAGCGGTCATATACTCGACCTCGTCGGTGACGACCTGGTCGATGAGGCGGCCCTTCTCGTCGTAGGTCTTCTTGACCTTGCGGTAAGGAGCCTCAACGAAGCCGTACTCATTGATCTTGGCGTAGGATGCCAGATAGGAGATCAGACCGATGTTGGGGCCTTCAGGAGTCTCGATGGGGCACATACGGCCATAGTGGCTGTAGTGGACGTCGCGGACTTCGAAGCCTGCGCGGTCACGGCTCAGACCGCCGGGGCCCAGAGCAGACAGACGGCGCTTGTGGGTCAGCTCAGCCAAGGGGTTATTCTGGTCCATGAACTGGGACAGCGGAGAAGAGCCGAAGAACTCCTTGATGGCGGCGACCACAGGACGGATATTGATGAGGGCCTGCGGAGTGATGACGCTCTGGTCCTGGCTCTGCAGGGTCATCCGCTCACGGATGACGCGCTCCATGCGGGAGAAGCCGATGCGGAACTGGTTCTGCAGCAGCTCACCGACGCTGCGGATGCGGCGGTTGCCCAGATGGTCGATGTCATCGGTGGTGCCGATGCCGTGGCCCAGGCCGTTCAGATAGTTGATGGAGGACAGGATGTCGGTCACGGTGACGGTGCGGCCGATGAGCTGGTCGTGGTTGCGGCGCAGCAGCTCCTTCTGCTCTTCCACATCCGAAGTGGTGTCGAGGATCTTCTTGATCTCCTCAAAGGAGCAGCGCTCGTTGATGCCGCACTCCTTGACATCGAAGGAGAAGAAGCCCTGAGCGTCAACACAGCCATTGGTGATGACCTTGACCTTCTTGCCCTCGATGTTCAGCACGACGATGTTGACGCCGGCGTTGTCAGCGGCCTCAGCCAGCTGACGGGTGATCTTGGCATCCTTCTCGATGAGCAGTTCGCCGGTCAGAGGAGCGACGACGTTCTCGGCGGCGATGTGGTTCATGATGCGGCGTGCCAGAGACAGCTTCTTGTTCATCTTATAGCGACCGAACCGGGACAGATCGTAGCGGCGGGGGTCGAAGAAGAGCATATTGAGCTGGCTGGTAGCGGACTCCACCGTGGGAGGCTCACCGGGGCGCAGCTTGCGGTAGACTTCCAGCAGGCCTTCCTCGGTGTTCTTGGTGGTATCCTTTTCCAGAGTAGCAAGGATGCGCTCATCCTCGCCGAAGTAGTTCAGGATGTCCTCGTTGGAAGACAGGCCCAGTGCGCGGCAGAGCACGGTGACGGGCAGCTTGCGGTTCTTATCGATACGGACATAGAACACGTTGGAAGCGTCGGTCTCGTACTCCAGCCAGGCGCCGCGGTTGGGGTTCATGGTGGCGCTGTACAGGTCGTTGCCCACCTTATCGTGATCATGGCCGTAGAATACGCCGGGAGAACGGACCAGCTGGCTGACGATGGCGCGCTCTGCACCGTTGATGACAAAGGTGCCGGCGTCGGTCATCAGGGGGAAGTCGCCCATGAAGATCTCCTGGTCCTTCACCTCGCCGGTCTCCTTGTTCAGCAGACGGGCGGTGACGCGCAGGGGTGCTGCATAGGTCACGTCGCGCTCTTTGCACTCTTTGATGCTGTACTTGGGCTCTTTATCGAGACGGAAGTCCACGAAGCTCAGTGCCAGATTGCCGGTGTAGTCCTCAATGGTGCCGATGTCGTGGAAGACCTCTTTCAGGCCCTCGTCCAGGAACCACTGATAAGAGTTCTTCTGGACCTCGATGAGGTTCGGCATACTGATGACTTCGTCGATGTGGGAGAAGCTCATGCGCTCGGTCTTGCCGAGCTTGACGGGCTTGACTTTCATCATAAAATCAACCACTCCTTACTTTTATACTCTACGGATGTTGCAAAATGCAGGTCGAATTTGAGCAGACACACATAATTCGGCCTGCACCGCGCGCAGAAGTCCGGCGTTTTGCACAAACTTTTCAGTGGGACCCGTTCCGCTCATGCTGCGCAAACTCCCTTTTTGGCGCACTAGGCCATTATGTGATACTAGTGTAGTATACACCCTGAAACCCCTGTTGTCAAGCCATTTTTCCGTTTTGAGGCAAAAAAATTCCCGGACGCCCTCTTTTATCGGACACCCGGGAACGTGTATGCTTTGCTCGATTTTGGGGTTGATTTTTTTGTTTTTTACGTTCCAGACAAAAACACCCTTGTGCATTTTGTCACCATTTACTCTTGCAATGCAGTTTATTCATCCAGATAATCCCGCAGACGCTTGGCCCGGCTGGGGTGGCGGAGCTTGCGCAGGGCTTTGGCCTCGATCTGGCGCACTCGCTCCCGGGTGACGTTGAACTCCCGGCCCAGCTCTTCCAGCGTCCGGGCGCGGCCATCCTCCAAACCGAAGCGGAGGGCGATGACCCGCTCCTCCCGGGGCGTCAGGCTCTTGAGCACATTCATCAGCTCCCGGCGGAGCAGCTGCCGCCCGGCCTCGTCGGCGGGGACGCCTGCCTCATCGTCCTGGATGAAGTCCTCGAGGTGGGCGTCCTCCTCCTCCCCCACCGGCGTCTCGAGGCTGATGGGGTCCTGAGCCAGCTGTATCAGCTCCCGCACCCGGGCGGGCTCCATGTCCAGCTGGGCGGCGATCTCCTCGGCGGTGGGCTCCCGGCCTGTGCGGCGCAGCAGCTCTCCTGCCGTCTTCTTCACCCGGTTGATGCTCTCCACCAGATGCACCGGGATGCGGATGGTGCGGCCCTGGTCGGCGATGGCCCGGGTGATGGACTGGCGGATCCACCAGGTGGCGTAGGTCGAGAACTTGAAGCCCCGGTCCGGCTCGAACTTCTCCGCTGCCTTCATCAGGCCGAGGTTGCCCTCCTGGATCAGATCGAGGAAGGGCAGGCCCCGCCCGGCATACCGCTTTGCCACCGAGACGACGAGGCGGAGGTTCGCTTCGCTGAGACGGCGGCGGGCGTCCTCGTCCCCTGCCTGTGCGGCACGGGCAAGGGCGGCTTCCTCTTCCGCCGAGAGCAGCGGCACCCGGCCGATCTCTTTCAGATAGGTCTTCACCGGGTCGTCCAGCGCCACGCCTTCGGCAGACAGCTCATGCTCGAGCTTTCCGATCTGCTCTTCGTCCAGAAGCGGCAGCTCTGTCTCTTCCTCGGCCACCTGCACGCCCCGCGTCTCCAGTGCGGCATACAGCTCATCCAGCCCCGCCGGGTCGAAGTCCTGCTCTTCCATGGCACGGCTCACCTGCTCGGGTGTCAGGACATGGCGGCGGGCGCGTCCCGCCAGCATCTTCGCCATTTCTTCCGTCTGTGACATTTTCTGCATCTGTGCTTCTCCTTCCGGCCCCAGCCGGTGGAGAGCTCAGACCGAATCTTCTGCGTCAGCAGTTCCCTGCTTTTGTTCCCGCATCGACTGGAGATACTGTTCAATATCGTTGGTTGACATACTGGCGGCGCGGCTGGCCACGGGAGTCCCCCGGGCGATGCGTTCCAGATAGAGCTTGATGTCCTCCGGCGTACAGTTCACATCGCTGTATTGTGCCGCAAGACGGCTCAATTCATTCAGAGCTTCCTCGCTGACAAAGGCCCGCAGGGTGGCGAGGCTCACCTCCACCCCCTGCTCCCTGCAGCGGAGCATGGCTTCGTACAGCTCCTTCTGCTGGGGCTGCAAGAACTGTTCCGGCCTGAGCTGGGCGCTCACCTTATCGATATAGCCCGGCTCCCGCAGCATGGCGGCAAGAAGCCGCTGCTCTGCGCTGGCCATGCCCAGTGCGCCCCGGCCTGCGCTGTAGGGGACTTTGATCTGGTTCATCTCACCCTCCTGCAGGCGGGCGCGGTCCTGCTCCCGGCGGCGCTTGCTGCCCGCTTTCTTCACGGCGTCGGCCAGCTGGGCCATGATGGCAGTCTTGGAGATGTTCGTCTCCTCGGCCAGACGTCCGGCGTAGACCTCCTGCTCGGTAGGGTTGGAGCGCTGCGCCAGCATCTCCACCGCTTCCTTGACGTACTCGAGGCGCTGAGCATCCTGTTTGAGGTCGTACTGACTGCGTAGACGGCCCAGCCGGAAGTCCAGCGCATTGCCCACGCCGTCCAGCAGGGCTTTGAAGCGGTCGGCACCGTATTTCTTGATGTACTCGTCCGGGTCTTTCGCGCCCGGGATCTGCAGCACGCCCACCCGCACCGGGCTGTTGCGGAACAGCTCCAGCGAGCGGAGGGTGGCCTTCTGGCCCGCCTCGTCGGAGTCGTAGCTGAGGATGACCTCATCGGCATACTGGCTGATGAGCTTGATCTGGTCGGGCGTCAGGGCCGTGCCGCAGGCGCAGACAGCGGTGTCGATGCCCGCCTGATGCATGGAGATGACATCCATGTAGCCCTCGCAGAGGACGTACCGATGGGAAGCGCTCCGCTTTGCGATCTGGAGCGCGAACACCGTGTCCGACTTGTGGTAGACCAGCGTTTCGGGGCTGTTGACGTACTTGGGCTTGGAGTCGTCCAGCACACGGCCGCCGAAGGCGATGATGTTTCCCCGAAGATCGAAGATGGGGGTCATGACCCGCCGCCAGAACAGGCAGTAGATGCGGCCCGACTGGCTCCGCTTGAACAGGCCGCTGGCGTCCAGCTCCTGCTGGTTGTAGCCCTTGTCCCGGAGATGCTGGTAGAGCGCCTGCCCGTCGTCGGGGGCGTAGCCCAGCCCGAAGCGGTTGATGGTCTTGTCGTCGAGGCCGCGCCGACGCCAGTAGGCACGGGCCTGCCGGGCCTCCTCCACGGTGGAGTTGAGGCAGGCGTGGAAGAAGCGGGCCGCGTCCTTGTTCATGGTGAGGATGCGGCTGCGCAGACGGCCCGTCTTGTCGTCCTCGGTGGGCTCGGGCATCCCGGCCCGCTGGGCCAGCAGCTTGACGGCCTCCACGTAGTCGATGCTGTTTATCTTTTTGGTAAAGGTCACCGCATCGCCGCCTGCACCGCAGCCAAAGCAATAGAAGCTCTGGGTGTCCGGATAGACGTAGAACGAGGGGGTCTTCTCGCTGTGGAAGGGACACAGACCGCCGTAGAGCCGGCCCTTCCGCTTGAGCTGGACATAGCCGCCCACCAGCTCCACGATGTCGGTGCGGCGGGTCAGCTCTTCAATGTATTCGTGTGGGATCATAAAGATGTTCGGCGCTCCTTTTTACAAAACGTGCCACTTGCGAGGCACAAAGACGTCCTCAAAGGTCCGGATGGCAAATTCGTCGCTCATGCCGCTGATATAGTCGGTGACGGCCCGCTCGGGGTCGTCCTGATAGGCAAGCTGGACGTAGAAGTTGGACATCTGGTCCACATGGGCCAGATAATACTCGTACAGCTCCCCGATGACCTTGTCCACCTTCTGCTCCTCGGCCTTGGCGGTCTTGTCCACATACACGGTGGCGTACATGAAGTCCCGCAGGGCGAGGAAGGCTTCATTCTCCTCCGCGCCGACTGCCACATCCCCGTCGCTGTGGGCGAGGATGCTGTTTATCATGGTGGTGATGCGGGCGGACTTCGTCCGGCCCAGCACGGCGGTGCAGTCCTTCGGCAGGGTGGCCGGGTCCAGCACACCGGCCCGGACGGCGTCCTCGATGTCGTGGTTGACGTAGGCGATCTGGTCGGCCATCCGCACGATGCGGCCCTCGGGCGTCGCGGCCCAAGTGCCTTTTGTGTGGGTGACGATGCCGTTGCGCACCTCCCAGGTCAGGTTGAGGCCCTGCCCGTCCTTCTCGAGCTTGTCCACCACCCGCAGGCTCTGCATATAGTGCTTGAAGCCGCCGGGCGTGAGCTTATCCAGCGCCCGCTCTCCGGCGTGGCCGAAGGGGGTGTGGCCAAGGTCGTGGGCGAGGCTGATGGCCTCGGTCAGGTCCTCATTGAGCCGCAGCGCCCGGGCGATGGTGCGGGCGATCTGGGAGACTTCCAGCGTGTGGGTCAGGCGGGTGCGGTAGAGGTCGCCCTCCGGCGAGAGGAAGACCTGCGTTTTCTGCTTGAGCCGCCGGAACGCCTTGCAGTGGAGCACCCGGTCGCGGTCCCGCTGGAACACAGGGCGGATGGGGTCCTGTTCCTCCGGTCTCTGCCTGCCCCGGCTCTCATCGCTGAACGTCGCCCACGGGGCCAGCGTCAGCCGCTCGATCTCTTCGGTGCGTGTGCGCACATCCATCCTGTGTCCCTCCTTTTTCTCTCGTTTTCCCTCCTCTCTGCGCGCGGCCGATCCCAATGCCGCGTCTGCGGCTATTGTAACCGATTCGCCCTGTCGAAGGGGGAAAATCCGTGTATCTTCGTCAGAAAATGTTTCGACTTGTCGTTTGGTAATTTTTGGTATTTCGCTTTCTTTCGCCTATTGCTGCTGTTTTTCAAGCCTCTCCCTTTGGGAGAGGTGGCATTGCAAAGCAATGACGGAGAGGGCAAGC
>OGEG01001566.1_pt1 | contig 14822 bp, 20 predicted proteins | sample 1570621 | NCBI WGS metagenome assembly OGEG01 (sample SAMEA2582130, study PRJEB24529) | metagenome | biome: Human gut stool | place: China | collected 2011 | reverse complement strand
ATCGGTGCAAGCAAGAAAAAATCGCATAATTAGTGCAATGAGTGGGCAATTCCAACCGGAGTTGCCCATTTTTAAAACAAACAGAAATACAAATCGGAAGTTGGAGGATACACGCATGAAAATTGTAATCATTAATGGAAGTGCCAGAAAAGGAAATACGTTGGCAGCAATCAATGCATTTATAAAAGGAGCATCAGAAAAGAATGAAATTGAAATCATTGAACCTGACAAACTCAACATTGCACCATGCAAGGGATGTGGTGTCTGTCAATGCTCTAAGGGATGCGTCGATAAGGATGATACAAATCCTACAATTGATAAAATTGCTGCCGCAGATATGATTCTTTTTGCTACACCAGTTTATTGGTGGGGAATGTCAGCACAATTGAAACTTATCATTGATAAGTGCTACTGCCGTGGATTGCAGTTAAAAAATAAAAAAGTTGGCACGATTGTTGTAGGCGGTTCTCCCGTAGACAGTATCCAGTATGAGCTGATTGATAAGCAGTTTGACTGTATGGCAAAATATCTTTCATGGGATATGCTTTTCAAAAAATCATATTACGCAACAGCCAGAGATGAACTTGAAAAAAATAAGGATTCCATGAACGAACTTGAGTGGATCGGAAAAAATTTATAAAGCACACACCAAATTCAAGTTTGTAAGGAACAGAAACTTTGAAGTTTATGGAGAGGAGAAGAATATGATTTTTCACTATGCTGGCAAATATAATGGAGATGAGAGTAGTCTTCCATACAAGGAACATCATCCTAATGCAACCCCGTTTAAAGAACCAGAGGATACGAAGAAATTATCATTAATTGCAAATGTGGGATGTATTTTGATAATGGGTATATTAGCAATTCCATTTTTAATACTGGGAATAGAATATATTCCTGATAATGCAATATGGATGATGATAGGTGGAATTTGTGGTGGATTATCTCTGTTGCCACATGAATTGCTGCATGCAATATGTTATAAAAAAGATGTATATATGTATAATGATTTGGCACATATGTTGATGTTTGTGGTAGGAACAGAGGATATGAGTAAAGGGCGTTTTATTTTTATGTGCCTGTGCCCTAATCTTATACTTGGCGTAATTCCCTATATTTTATTTTTGATATTTCCGCAATTTGTTGGATTGGGTTTATTTGGAATTATTTGTATTGGAATGGGGTTTGGGGATTACTTAAATATTTACAATGCAATAAAGCAAATGCCGAAAAATTCCAAAACATATTTATGTGGAATGCACTCATATTGGTACTTGTAGAAATGCCAAAATTCCAGTTTCATGTTGCTTTTAATAATTGAATATTGAATGATTTTACATAGCCGTTAAGGAGTAATTTTTGCTCCCTAGCGGCTTATTTTATTTTTCAAAGTAGTAGGTGAGAAAATTGAAAATTAGAAAGGTTGATGACAAACCGATGGTCATTCACACCAAGGAGAAAATCCCTTTCATGTGTATTCAAAAAAAGTTAAGGCAGGAAGTGGTCTAGAATATAGAGATATTTTTAAGCTGATTGGAGGAACAGAAGTATGCACATTGGTTCTGGTCTAAATACGGTATCTTCAATGTACCGACAACAAAAAGGCAATAATATGAAAGCCCCTGTATCTGCGGAAAATACATTTTATACGGCTGAAACACCAAAGGTATATCAGATATTCACAACAGATAATATGTTGTGGACAGGAGGTAATGGTACAGGTCTTTCTTATTGCCTTAAATATGCGGATGATTCGACGGATGAAAATCCAGTGGTGTTAGCGAAAGGTGTGGATGAAAACGGAAAAGAGTTTGAACAAAGAATTTATATCAATGACGTTGATCCATCAAATGCCACAGTAGTCGAAATGCGTGCATTGGAGGCACATTACAAAGTGGAGAAGCAGGGAGGTTTTACGTCTTTGCCAAGTCAGTAGTGCGTGAATAAACTGCTGACTTCTTTTTTTGATAGATACAGTCACTCCAAGGAGCGTGTGTCGGATAAAACAAATTAGCAGGAAGCAGATAAAGCGATATATGTGATATTCTATTTCACATCAAAAAAAGGTCTGTTCACAACATGGTGGCTAGCTATTTAAAGAACTTTTCCGATATAATAAATATAATTGTATGTAAGTAAGGAAGTGACAAGATGCAAATAGCAATCTGTGATGATGAAAAATCTATAGGATTGATATTAGAAGAAAAAATAAAGAAATTATTACCGGATGCAGTAATAGATAAATATTTATCTGGTGATGAATTGATTGCAAGTGGTTGTGAGCCGGATATTCTATTTTTAGATATTCAGATGCCAGGAATGGATGGAATGGAAACGGCAAGGATTCTGCGTCAGAAAAATGAAAGAATGGTATTGATATTTGTAACTGCTGTGGAGGAGTATGTTTTTCAGGCATTTGATGTTGCAGCATTTCATTATCTGGTGAAACCATTTTCAGATGAAAAATTTGAGGAAGTTGTGAAACGTGCAGTCAGAAGTATTGAAAAATATTCTGAAAATCAATCGGATGAAAAATACATGATGGTGCAGTCCGGAGGAAGCCATATGAAAGTGTTTTTGAAGGATATTGTGTATGCCGAGGTATATAATCGAAAAGTCATTATCCATACACGGGATACGAATATTGAATATTATGGAAAATTGCAGGAACTGAGTGAAATTGCGGGAGCAGATTTCTTTCGTACACACAGAGCCTACCTCGTACATTTCAAATATGTTAAGAAATATGATGCAAATTGTGTGACGATGGAAAATGGAACTGCATTGATTGCAAAACAGAATTATTCTGAGTTTGTAAAACAATATTTGAAATATAATCAGAGGAAAGGAAAAGAAATCGGATGAGTTTGGTAGAAAAATGCTGGATGGTTACATCGAAAATTTCTGTTATTGCACTCCTTATGATTACAGGAATCTATTTTGGAAAATTTGTTTGTCCCTATATAAAAAAGAAAAAAGGGGCTGTGGCAGTCAGTATTGTTTATATTACGATTATGCTTGTTTTATATATGATTCCGCCACAGATTGATAATTTTTCCGCATATCTGATTGGAGTTATAGCAGCGTTTCTTGCAATGTATGTAGAGGACAGAAGAAATATATATCAGAAAATATTTCTTGCAATTACGTTCTTTTCTATCCGATGGTTAACGGTTGCAATGGCAGGCAGACTTGATGATCTTGTTACAAAAGCACTTGTATTTCGGAATATGAGTGCAGAAAAAGTGTGGTTGCAATACGGACTATATGTTGGAACCAGAGTTTTGGATATTGTACTTTGTATTGCTTTTATTGCGGTTGCAATAGGACTGATCAATAAAGCGTATATATACAAAAAAGATGAAATGAGCGTCAAAGAGATGGTAATGCTTATTATACCTTCGCTTGTAGGCGTCACTGGGTATGGCATTTTACAATATTATCTCATGATATACGAAAGAGATACTGGAAAGAACTTGATTGATACATATGGATTTTATGGAGCTTTAAGCTTTTTACACTATCTGATTTCCATAGTCGCTATTCTTGTTGTGATTGTAATGTTCCAAAACTGGAAAGAGATGCAGGAAGAACAGCGGGGACAAGAGCTGGTATTAAATCAGATCAGTGACATGAAAAAGCATATTGGGGAAGTCGAAAAGTTGTATCGGGATATCCGCTCCATGCGCCATGATATGGGAAATCATATACAGACACTGGAACATCTCGTGGCACATAATAATATGGATGATGCTACAGAATACTTGGAACATCTGAAAAATGAATGGGACGAGGTATCTCCGGAAATAAAGACAGGAAGTCCGGTAATTGATGTCATTTTGATGGAAAAGCTGAGAGAAGCAAAAGAAAGGCAGATTCGGTTTCTGTCGGATTTTCATTATCCGCATAATACGAAGTTAAATGCATTTGATTTGAGTGTGATCATGAATAATGCCTTGAATAACTGTATGGAAAATGTAAGTGGAGATGATCCGTATATCAGTATTTCTTCTTTTCGGAAAAACAGTATCTTTATGATAACCATAAAAAACAGTTTTGGGGGTCAGCTTAATTTTGGTGATAGCGATTTGCCAGAAACAACCAAATCTGGGAGGGAACATGGAATTGGTTTGAATAACATTCGCCGGGTTGCCAGAATGTATATGGGAGATATATCTTTGGAGCAGGGAAATGAGGAAGTAATCCTTAGCATTATGATGCAGGTAGAATAAAGAAATAAATTGGCACTATGTATTTTGTAAATTACAGAAATTACAGAAATATGTAGTACTTTTTTTGCACAGGTAGCGATGAAAATATGTTGCTTGCAAACAATATTTGAGGAGCACTGCGACAGTCTGAAAAGCATTTTCAGACTGCTTCACAACGAAAAAAGGGCGGTTCACAACATCGCAGTTTATTGTGAAGAAAGATATGCCGAAAGAAAAAATAAAGAGAAATCATGTTATACAGATTTTCAGGAAACGGATTTCAGAGTATTAGCTCAAGGAGGTAAAATCCTCTGCTCCTGTATGGACAGTCGCATTTTGCTTCGCAAAACAAGGAGGATTAAAATGATGAAAATTAATGGATTTAACGGAACGAATACGCAGACAGGAGCAATGGGAATGGCACAGGCGAATGATTCTGTGAGTAAAAATATTCAGAATCAGATTGCAAATGCACAGCAGAAATTGCAGGACTTATCATCAAATGAAGAACTGTCATTAGAGGATAAGATGAAGAAACGTCAGGAGATACAACAGGAAATTACAAATCTCAATCAACAGTTAAGACAGCACCAGATTGAACAGAGAAAGGAACAGCAGAGTAAAAAATCATCTATGGATGATATGGTGGCTGGTACAAAAAATACATCTGCAAAGAAAGGAACAGGCTTGTCACAGGCAGGTATGCGGGCAATGATTTCCGCAGATTCATCTATGAAGCAAGCAAAAGTGCAGGGGAGTATGGCAACACAGATGGAAGGAAGAGCCGGTGTGCTTGAGTCTGAAATCAAGCAGGATGCTGGAAAAGGCAATACCGAAAAGAAAGAAGAAGAACTGGCAGATTTGCAGGCAAAAGCGCAGTCTGCAACAGCAGCACAGATGTCTTCACTTTCAGATGCAAATAAATCTATGGAAGAAGCAGCAAAGGCAGACAACCGTACAGATGCAGCAGAAACAAAGAAGGATCAAACGCAGAAAGCAGAGAATACACAGGAAAATGCAGATACGACAACAGATGCATCAGAGAATGCAGATGTCAAAATAGAAACAGCAGAAACAATAAAACATCCAGCATCAGAAAGTGGACAGTCGGTAGTATATACACCGATAGATATACGTTTATAGTTCGGAAAGGAGGCTGGTGTTATGTCAGAAATCAAAAGTTTTAGTGATTATACAAGTAAATATAACAGCAATGTAGATTTTTCAGCTTTGTTTAGTGGAACGTCAGATAGTTCATCAGTAGGCAATACAAATATGCTTTCGGATTATGCTGCAATCAAAAATGGAAGCTATGGAAAACTTATGAAAGCATATTATGCAAAACAGGATGCTGAAAAATTATCGGGAAAAGGTGATACTTCACAAAAACTTACCTTGATGAAAACAAGTGCAGATTCTCTGAAAAAATCAGCAGATGCTTTGAATGACTCATCTCTTTGGGAAAAAAAGAAAATAAAAAAGAAAGATGAAAAAACGGGGGAAGAGATTGAGGTAGAGGATTATGACTGGGATAAAATTACCAAGGCAGTAAAATCTTTTGTTGAAGATTATAATGATGTAGTTAAGGAAGCAGGAGAATCGAATACAAAGGATGTATTGCGAAATGCTTCATGGATGACTGGAATGACAGACAAAAACAGTAATATGCTTGCCAAAATAGGTATTACCATAGGAAAAGGAAACAAGTTGGAATTAGATGAGGATGCTTTAAAGCAGGCAGATATCAGTTCGCTGAAAACGGTCTTTACAGGATATAATTCTTTTGTAAGCAAAATATCGCAGAAAGCAACTTGTATATCGAATGCTGCAAACCGGGCGAGTGCAACCTATACAAATAATGGTACGTACTCTAAGACGGATTCTTCTTTGACATCGAGCAAGATAGATAAAGAAGTATAGAAAGTGTGGACTAACTTAAGGAGGTTGCTATGAAAGTTCAAGGAAATAGGTATATTAATAATCCAGAGATGATAAAAAATAAGGTTGAGAAGAAAACAACTGTTCCTCAGAATATTATTTCGGAGGATGATGTGAAAATCAGTGATTCAGCAAGAAAGTTAGTTGAGACTGCTCGTAATAAGGTATCGGATTTTCATACAATGCATTTTTCATCTATTATGGGAGAGATAAGAGAGATACCAGCAGAATATAAATGTGAAAATTTATTCAAATTAGATTTGAAAGCAACTTCCATTTCTGGAGAACAAAGTGCGTTTGAAGGCTGTTCGGAAAATCAGTCAGAGGTTTTTGAAAAATGGCTGGACGAAAATGCTTCTGAATATTTGACAGAAGATGAAATGAAAGATTTAAAAGAGAAGATTAATGCAATGACAGCAGATGTAGATTCTTTGAATGCTCAGGAGGGATATAGAGGAACTTCTTATGAATCTGTATTTTTGTTAAGTGCAAGTGAAGCTGGGCTAAGGAAAGTAAATGAAATGTATGTTCCAGAGCAATTTCAAGCTGGTTTTTCAGACATGATTGACGAATATGTTCATTTTAATGATTCAGCACGTAATTCCATCATGGAGAGAATGACACCAGATTACATGGTTGTTGGAATTGGAAGCAAAACAGAATCTTATAAGTACAAGTCAGAAATAATCTCAGATGAGACAGCTTTTTATACAAATGAGAAGAAAGAGATAAGTGGTATCTGCAATCAGTTTTTAAATGGTAAAACAGATCAAAAATTATTTTGTAATGAAATGAAAGACCGTTTAAATGATTACTATGGAAGCAGGTATGAATTAAGGAATCAGCCAGAAGCTGTTGAAGGCAGAGTAAATAATATGCTGGACAAATTGCAGCATATGTTTGGCGTTTAATGTTGAAAAAGGGTTTGGAGAATAATTATGAAGACAGTAACAGATGTAAACACAGTAAACCAGCTATTGACATATTCAAAGCAGGCAGAGGCAGGAATACACCAAAAAGCAATACAGATGTTGCTTGGAGCAGGAAAACACACTTATTACAACAGTATCCATTTCAAGTGCATTTTTGGGGAATATGAAGCAGGGACATAAAAGATAGTAAATGTGATATGTAACATATAGTGTATTTAATACATATACAGCAGTATTGTAGATATTATCAGAATAAAGAGAAATAACTGAAATCCTATGTTTATAAATTGAGAGATGTCTTAATTATAAACATAGGATTTTGTTATATGGCAATATAATAGAAGAGTGTCAGGAAATACTTAGTGAGCAGGGGTGTAATGCTGATGAAAATAGCATCATGGAAATGTAGTAGTACTTTTAAATTAAAAAGGCTCTAAGATTTGATGTGAATTTTATAATGAATTATGTTTCCATATTTTTAAAGTAGTCTTTAGTGTAACTGGTATTTGTGTTATAGTAATGATAACAAAACATCAGGAAGTAAGAAAAAATGAGTGATAATAATACATTAGATTACTACAACCAGCATACAGCAGATTTTGTCAATACAACTCAAAATGTGGATTTTCATGAAATACAGGAACTTTTCTTATCGTTTTTGCCAGCGAAAGCAAAAATATTGGATTTTGGATGCGGTTCAGGAAGAGATACTAAGTATTTTATAGATAATGGATATGAAGTTGATGCAATGGATGGTTCAAAAGAATTATGTAAGGCAGCAACAAAGTACACTGGTATTCAGGTACATCATATGCTTTTCGAGGATTTTAATGCCAGTAATACATATGATGGGATATGGGCGTGTGCATCAATTCTTCATTTAAAGAAGTGCGAACTGTCTGATATGATAAAGCGGCTGTATCATGCACTTAAAAGAAACGGCGTGATATATATGTCTTTTAAGTATGGCGATTTTGAGGGCGTAAGAAATGGAAGGTATTTCACATATCTTACAGAGGAAAGTTTTGATATGTTGATGGAGCCTATAAATGGATTTAAGAAAGAAAAAATCTGGGCAACAGGTGATGTAAGAGAAAACAGGGGTACGGAGCAATGGTTGAATATTATACTTCGCAAGGTGACAATCATTTAATAGTTGAACAAAAATATTACAACATGCTGGATATAGAAGGATTTTCACAGATGATGAAGGATCCGTCGTATTGTTATAAATTCTACTGGCTTGAGGCTATTGTTCATCTGATTTCAGAAAATGTTTATCAGACAACATTTGATGAGATAATAGATGAAATGATATCAAATGCATGGTATTCAGTAAGAGAGTTCCATATACATCTTAGTGGAATACAATCTGATGGAATGGTAAGGGACGGGCTTGAAAGGGCAGTAAATTTGTTATCTGAATACAGCAGCTTACCTGCTAATGCGTCAAAAGTAGAAATAAAAAATGCAATCAAAGAATACAATAATGAACTTAAGGCGGTAAAGGAACAGCTTACAAATATGGTTCCGTACAGAGCATTGTCAGGATTCTTTTCAAAAAGTGATGAGCCTGCAGACTGGGGAAGTGTAAAAAGACTGACAGCATATATTAAGAAGGTCAATCAGATAATTGTGCCATTACCTTATATTCTTGGAGACAGCAGCAAACTAAAGAAAGAAGTATATTTTAATCTGGACTGGGTATTGATGATACAGGATAATACAGTAAATATACTTGGATGGATTCAGTATGAAAAGGTTAAATGGCTGCAAAACAATAATCCGGAAGTACCGGGATTAGTATATAAACTGGCACCTATTGATGAAAAGATGCGAAAGCTATCCCATGCAAGGAAACTGTGGGAAGGAATACTTGATGTATGTGAGGTAAGAGATGTATTTACAGGGAAGCCGGTAAATACTAAACAATATGACATAGATCACTTTATACCGTGGTCATTTGTAATGAATGATGAGTTGTGGAATCTGATGCCAATGGACTCTTCACTCAATTCCTCTAAGAATAACAAGCTTCCTAAGTGGGAACCTTTCTTTGAAATATTTGCTGGTAATCAGTTTATTATGTATAAAAAAATATATGAAAAACCGGAATTACATAAACTCTTTGAAGCTTGCTACAGAGATAATCTGCATTCTATATGGGCTGTAAGGGAACTGTATACTGCAGGAAAAGGTAAAACGGAATTTTGCCACATATTAGAAAAGAACATGCAGCCAGTATATGACTCAGCGAGACGTCAGGGATATGAAATTTGGAATAGGGACAAAGTACAATAATATTTGAAAGTACGAGATAGACCAAATTACAGATGAAGAAATCAATATAGTTTTGAGTTATTTGAGGATGCTTATATTAAGAGATGGTATAAGCTGTCAACTGATTTAAAAATCGATTAATTGCAAAAAGAGGTAATCATGCACATATATGTAGATGCGGACGCATGTCCTGTCATACGGATAGTAGAGAACATAGCTAAAAAATACAATATAGAAACAACGCTTATATGTGATACAAATCATGTGCTTACATCTGATTATAGTGATGTAGTCACAGTAAGCGCAGGGGCTGATGCAGTTGATTTTAAGCTGGTTAACTTATGTACGCGTGATGACATAGTTGTTACACAGGATTATGGGGTTGCAGCTATGGCGTTGAGTAAGGGTGCATATGCAATTCATCAGTCAGGAAAGTGGTATACTAACGACAACATAGATCAGATGCTTATGCAGAGGCACATAACTAAATGTGCGAAAAGAGCAAGCAGTAAAAATCATATAAAGGGACATAAAAAGAGGTCAAATGAGGATAATATTCATTTTGCAGAGTCGTTTGAAAAACTTGTGCTGTTGGCACAGACAAAGAAAGGGTAATGTAAATGGGATTATTTAGTAAGAAAAAGATAATGCGTTCTTATGATAAAGATAGCAAAAGACCAGTAATTAAGGCCAGCATCTGCACTGGTGAACAGGTAGCTGGATTTAAGGATATTCATACAGGTAAGATAGAAGAGATCATGCTGATTAGGAGTGAGGCAGACCTTGATAATTTCAAGAAAATGTATGGAATTAACGAAAAAATAGAAAAGGAATATTAAGATGAACGTTCAGATATTTGGAACTAAGAAATGTAATGATACAAAAAAGGCAGAGCGTTTCTTTAAGGAGAGAGGTATTAAGTACCAGTTTATTGATATGAAAGAAAAAGGGTGAGTGTCGTCCGGTGGACGACTTGCTACGAACCGACCGAGCCGGAAGGCGAGACTGAGCAAGGGCGAATTTAATTCAGTTGCTCAGGTTAATGGTGGACTGGAAAATATGATTAACTGGGAAAGTAAGAGTAAAAAATTATGATAAAGGAAATAGAAGATAGAAGAAGCATAAGAAAATATAAACCAGATAGAGTTAATAAAACCATGATTGAAGATATGATATACAGCGCTAGAAATCTGTGACTCATTATCTATAGGTGCTGCCATTCAAAATATGATACTTACAGCAACAGGGTATGGATTAGGTACTTTGTGGATTGCAAATACATGCTTTGCATACAATGATCTTGTTGATTTTATTGGAACTGACTGCCAACTGACTGGATTGGTTGCGGTTGGAATTGCGGATGAATCTCCAGATAAAAGACCAAGAAAACCATTTGAAGATATAATTGAATTCAGGTAGATGAGAGATTTCTCAGTTTAAGAAGTTTATGGGGCCTGTCTCCAAGACACTCCAAGACACGTTAATTTGAATTGTTTATTTTCATAAAATGTGTTACAATCAAGTTAGCCACAACTAATTATATTGTAAAAAAGGTAAATGTATGAGTGAAAGAATAAAACCTACTATCAGTGGCAGTGCTGAGACAATGCTCCAGAGCTTTTATGCCAGAGCCCAATATTCCAAAAGTAAACATAATAAATTCTATGATGCAAAGGCGGTAGAATTAGTCGATAAAATTGATTATGATTTTTCTACAGCGGCTAGGGATTCTACGATGGGGAAAGGGGTAATTGCCAGAACGGTAGTTTTTGATGAATTAGTAAAGAATTTTATAGAGAAAAATCCTGATTGTACGGTGGTTAATATTGCCTGTGGTCTGGATACGAGATTTTATCGTATGGATAATGGTAAAATTACATGGTACAATCTGGACCTTCCAGAAACGATAGCAATCCGCAATCAGATTTTCGAGGAATCAGGACGTGTTTCTACGATAGGAATTTCTGCACTTGACCCTGCATGGTCAAAAGAAGTAAAAGTGCGTGGAAAAATGCTTTTTATCATTGAAGGATTATCAATGTATCTGACAGCAGAAGAAAACGGTAAGATATTAAAAATAATAAAGGACAACTTTGATAATGCATGTATTCTTATGGAATGTCTGGCAAAGGCATGGGTAAAGAAAGAAGGAATAGAAAAATCCATACAGCAAACAGGCTCAAAATTTGTCTTCGGTGCAGATCATTTTGAAGACCTAGGGAATATGACAACAGGGTATCATAAAATAAAAGATGATAATATTCTTCGTGGTATGGAGTTATTTTCATCTGCATACAGACTTTTGGCGTTATTACCGATTGCAAAAAAGGTTACGCAGAAGATTCTGATATTTGAAAAGGACGAACAAAGCATGTGAAAGAGTCTCCATATTTTTTCTTGCATTTTTCAAATAAGAAGTATTGTCGCTGATTCGTCCAAGAAGAAAATATCCCTGATAGATAGAAAGCATGCGCTGAGAAAGATTTTTTGCATGATCTGGAGACAATCCGGAGTATAACAATACTTCCTGAAAAATCTGCTCAAATTTTTTCAGTCCTTCCATAAATACAGATGCAACTGCAGGCTTGCCAAGTGCTGTTTCCATGCCCATCACCGCATACGGGCAGCCTGCAAATGTTTGTCCATTTGTCCTTTCAGATAAAAAATCAAAGATTTCTTCAATAAAACTTTCCCAGTCATTTCCCTGAGAACTATTTTGAAATTGTTCCAGCAAGATTTGTTGATAGTATTCCGTTACCGCTGTTGCCAGGTCATCCTTGCTTTTGAAATAAAAATAAAAAGATCCTTTTGGAAGGTCTGTTTGTTTGAGAATTTCGCTGATTCCAGTAGCAGAATACCCGTTCTTCCAAAATAATTCAGCAGCACACTCGATCAGGCGTTGTCTGGATTCTTCACCCTTTTTCAATTCGCATTTCTTCCTTCAGCCTGGAAAACAGATGTGTAAGTGCAAACATAAGCGTTTCATAATGCATGTAATCTAAAGTATTCCTATCCGCAAGAATTTGAAGACTTGCCGGGAATTCGTCATCAGCTTCCCAGAAACGAATGATAATCGGCAAAAAAGGAAAAAGATTTAATTTAAAAGCAACATCTCCTTTTTCCAGTTCCTTTCCGGAAAGTGATATACAGGCATTACGCAATTCAACGGTTTTTCCGTTAAAAAAGTCAGCGGTATTCTGGAAAAATCCTCTGTTCGGTGAGAGATTTCCTGTTCGGACAGAGGAAAGGCTGTTTATATTTACAAATTCATGTGACAGATGGCATCTATCCTTTGAATAACATAAAACATCATAAATAGTCATTGCTTCATTATGATTGGCTTCATGAACTGTTTCAAAATCATTATCTGACCACTGAACATTTCCCGTTTTTCGGTTAATACGATCGGTACGGTTGATAAAAGTGATATATAACCAGTCAGAATTGTAATCTAATGAATATTTATGTATCATTGCAGTCTGATCATATTGCAGGAAAATATGTGCTGTAGAAATTTTTGTTTTATCATAATTAGTGAGAGCTTTCGTCATATATCCCTCCAAGAATATTTTTGTTGCAGTTATTTACAAAATAGACTAATCGGTCTATAAAGTCAATTCATTTTGCGTAACAAATAAAAATTAATGATCATGAAAAGTAAGTGTCTAAGACTTCCCATACCTTCTGATGGTAGATGGCAGAATCCCGGCGGGTGCAAAGCTGTACTAAAATTAAATTATTGATATACATGACAACAAAAGCACTTCTTAGAGTTAATCTGAGAGGTGCTTTTTTTCGTGTTAAAAAATATATCCCAGCAGTCAACTACTGCAAAACAGTATATAACAGTTGACAACAGTATTATGCTGTTATATACTGTTTACAACAGGAGGGAACATATGAAGATTATAATCAATAATACATCGATGGTACCAATTTATGAACAGATCATGGAGCAGATCAAGGCGCAGATCATCTCCGGAGAATTAAAAGAAAATGATATATTGCCGTCCGTGAGAACAATGGCAAAGGAACTGAAGATCAGTGCACTTACTGTGAAGAAAGCATATGACAATCTGGAAGCAGAGGGCATGACAGTCACAGTTCATGGAAAAGGAACATATGTAGCGGCTTCGAATACACAGCTGATGGAAGAAGAGCGCAGGAAAGAGGTTGAGGCGGATCTGGAAGCAGCGATTCAGAAGGGAAGGCGCTGCGGAATGAAGGAGGAAGAGATCCGTTCATTGTTTGAACTCATCATGGAGGATGAATGATTATGTTAGAGATCAAAGGAGTAAAGAAAAGCTACGGTGAATTTCAGTTAGACTGTTCGTTAAATGTAGAAAAAGGAAGAATTACTGGTCTGGTTGGAGAGAACGGAGCCGGTAAGAGTACTTTATTCAAGGCGGTGCTCGGACTCATTTCTTATGATGCCGGCGAGATAAAGATCCTGGGAAAAATACCGGAAGAGTTAAGTGAAAAAGAGAAAGAAGAGCTGGGAGTCGTCCTGGCAGAAGCTGGATTTACCGGATATTTGAAAGGAAAAGATATTGAGGCAGTCCTTGCCAAATTGTATCCGAAGTTTGAAGCAGAAAAATTTCATCAGATGTGTGAGGAATATCAGATTCCGTTGAATAAATTTATAAAAGAGTACTCAACAGGAATGAAAGCAAAGCTGAATCTGATCGTTGCAGAATTCCTGATGCTGGATGAGCCGACAGCAGGGCTTGATGTCGGAGCGAGGGAGAGGATGCTGGATATTTTAAGAGAGTATATGGAAGAAGAGCCGGAGAGAAGTATCCTGATCAGCTCACATATTTCTTCGGACTTAGAACATCTGTGTGATGACATTTATGTGATTCATCAAGGAAAGATTGTACTTCATGAAGAGATGGATACGATTCTTGAAAAATATGCAGTGTTGAAAGTCAGTGAGGAACAATATCAGGAAGTAGATAAAAGATATCTTTTGAAAGAGAAAAAAGAGATTTTTGGAATTGCCTGTCTGACGAATGAGAAGCAGTATTATATAGAAAATTATCCGGAAATCGTAGTGGAGAGCGGATCACTCGATCAGGTGATCCTGATGTTGACAGGAGGTGGGAGATGATGAAAGGAATCAGAGGGCTTTTGGAAAAGGATTTTCGATTGTTTTTTCGACAGGGTGGTAATCTTTTTTTGGTGTTAGTGTTTGTAGCATTGTTTTTTATACTTACAGGAAAAAAGGCAGCTGCTTTCATTGCAATGTATATCCGATCTGTTCTGGCGATATATTCAGGTAATACGATCAGTTATGATGAAAATGGCCATGGTTACACATATTTATTTTCTTTACCCGTAAATAAAAAAATATATGTCAGAGAAAAATATATTTTTTCCTTTGTTATGAACTTAAAACAAAGGATATGGAAGATGATGAATTAATATTACACAAATTCGGTCAAAAATTGCAACAGCTAAG
>OGEG01001558.1_pt1 | contig 14917 bp, 10 predicted proteins | sample 1570621 | NCBI WGS metagenome assembly OGEG01 (sample SAMEA2582130, study PRJEB24529) | metagenome | biome: Human gut stool | place: China | collected 2011 | reverse complement strand
CTCCTGCCCTCACCCGATTCTGTCGATAGTGTCACGGTCTCGGTTCCCGGTGGCGAGGAGTTGGCGAAACGTACCTTCAATCCGAAACTTGGAATTATCGGGGGAATCTCCATTATCGGGACATCCGGAATTGTGCGTCCTTTCTCATCGGACGCTTTTATCGCCTCGATACGGAAAGAAGCCAGTGTCGCCAAAGCGATAGGTTGCGAGACGTTGGTTATTAATTCCGGGGCGAAGAGTGAACGCTACCTTCGGAGCTTATACGCTTCTTTGCCTCCACAATCATTCGTCCATTATGGGAACTTTATCGGAGAGACGCTAAAGATCGCTGCCGATTTAGGTTTCAAGCAGGTTATCTTAGGTATCATGATCGGCAAGGCGGTGAAACTTGCGGAAGGTTTCCTAGATACACACAGCAAAAAAGTCGTCATGAACAAAGGCTTCCTTCAAGATGTAGCGAAAGAAGCGAAATGCGAGGAGGCGACCGTAGATGCAATCAATCGGATTACGTTGGCCCGTGAATTATGGGAGCTTCTTGCGGAAAAAGAACAAAATCGTTTCTTCCCATTACTTTTACAAAAATGTAAATCGTATTGCGCTCCTATCCTTCCCGACGGCGAACTAACCTTGCTGTTAATATCCGAAGAGGGCAAGGTCTTATACCAATCTTAGCTGTAGAGACGCAGCACGCACGCTACGTCTCTACAACCCCCAGACTGTAATAGCATTTCTTTTTAGCTGTTTATTCTTTTTTATTAGGGATTCTTTAAGAATACATATTAGGAGGATTTCGTACTTTTGCCCTCTAAATATTGATTAAAATAATGTTTAGATATCTTTTAATTTATATGGCCTGCCTTCTATTCGCCTTTTCCGTAAAGGCGCAAGGCATTTCCAATGACACGATTCCGAAAGAAGTGCTGATGCTGGATGGTAAGCCTATGACCGAAAAGCAAATACAACGTTATCATAAACAATTACATAAAGACTCCATACGGGCCAACAAAAGGATCTGGTGGTCTATCCTTGGTGGACCGTCTTATACGCCGGAAGCCTCCTTTGGCGTAGGTGGCGCGGTTTTGGCTAGCTTTCGCTTAAACAAGAATGATACGATATCCCAACGATCGTTTATCCCTGCGGGATTTAACATTACCTTAAACGGGACGTTCGTTTTTGCCGGTGCTGGTACCTTATTCTTCAACGAGAATCGCTTCCGTATTTATATCAGTTACGGTTATCGGAACGAACCTTCGCATTATTTCGGGAAAGGCTATGAGACGATCGAGCAAATCGAGAAAAGCGATTCGACAACGAAATTCCATAAGAGTTCTTTCCAACTATATCCCCGTTTCGTATGGGAAGTTAGGCCTCATTTATAGGCGGGTCCTCTTTTTGATATTAATTTCAGCAAATCAGATGATATCAACCCGGTGATGGCCGAAGATCCTTATTTCAATAAGTTCGAACGAGATTATGTCAATATCGGTGTCGGCGGCTTGATTCAATACGATACACGAAATGACGTGGCGACCCCAAGTTCCGGTATGTTACTAAGCGCGATCGCTAAAGTGTATGGAAAGTATTTAGGCGGTGCATATAATTATGAGATGTTCGAGTTAGAATACCGCCAGTTCCAGCAAGTATTTCGTCCTCGTAGCACCTTGGCATGGATCGCCAAGACACAAATCGGTGTGGGAAACGTTCCTTTTACGGAGCTTCCTTCGTTTGGCTCTCCTTTCGATCTTCGCGGATATTATTGGGGGAAGTACCGTGACAAGACCATGGCGTATGGGATTCTGGAGTATCGTCATATGTTCGGCAGCGTGGAGAAATATAAGAGCGGTAATTTCTGGGCGAAGTGTGGTTTTGTTGGCTGGGTCGGCACGGGTACGATCGGAAACGCTCCTATCGTAGACTGGAATAAGTGGAAATTCAACTACGGCGTAGGCCTACGTATCCAAATGCAACCCGGCAAGAACTTCCGCCTAGACGTAGGCAAAGACCCGAACCAAAAAGGGATGGCGGTTTATATGAATATGACGGAAGCCTTCTAAAACCAGAAGGCTCCCGTCTACGATCTATGGAAGTATAACCTTGCGTTAAAATTATCGTTTAAAAGCCGGAAATATCTTAATATCGATTTTTTTCACTAAGTTTGCGTCATCGAAGGGGTGCCATACTATATGGGCTGAGATCATACCCTTACTACTTGATGCGGGTAATGCCGCCGTAAGAAAAACGAATGTTAGATGGATAAAAATGAAACGTACCGTTATCCGGTAGCTTTAACGATCGCGGGCTCTGATAGTGGCGGTGGTGCCGGAATACAAGCGGATATTAAGACTTTTTCCTCGCTGGGGGTTTTTGGAGCCTCGGCGATAACGGCTATAACCGCTCAAAACACACAGGGAGTGCGAGGGATCCAAGCGATCTCTCCCGAGATTTTGAGAGGACAAATCGAAGCTATTCTTGAGGACTTCATCGTAGATGCCGTAAAAATAGGGATGCTACATAACAAGGATGCCGTAAAGGTCGTATCTGAAACTTTATCTTCCTTCCAACAGACTTCTATCATTTTAGATCCAGTGATGATATCCACGAGCGGAAGTAAATTATTGGAGGATGACGCCATCCGAACCATCATTGATGAGTTGTTCCCTAAAGCGACACTGCTTACTCCGAATATTCCCGAGACGGAATATCTTTCCGGTATAAAAATCAATAACGAGGCGGATATCTTACTTGCCGCCCGGAAATTGCAGGAAAAAGGATGTAAGGCTATATTGATCAAAGGGGGGCATATTCCCGGAGTAGAAACGGTGGATCGGTTATTTATCAATGAGAATAATCCGATTTGTCTGGCCTCGCCAACGGTGGAGACCTTCAATACCCATGGAACGGGCTGTACGCTATCGTCCGCCATCGCCGCTTATATGGCACTCGGCCATTCATTGGTGGAAGCCGTACGATTAGCCAAGGAATATATGAATAACGCGCTCGTTCACGGGGCAAATGTATGCATGGGAAAAGGGCACGGACCTGTAAACCACTTCTTCTCACCCTCTGCCCTTCATAAAATCCGATGGAATCATGAATAAGCTGGTCGTAATTACTACACCTTATTTTTTCGCGGATGAAGCTTCTTTGATCGAACTTCTATTCGCGGAAGGAATGTCTCGTTTACATCTACGTAAACCGGATTGTAAACGTGATGAATTGGAGGGCTTATTGGATAACATCTCTCCGGCTTATTACGACAGGATCGTTCTTCATGATTGGTTTACCTTGGCAGAAGAAAGGGCTTTAGGAGGAGTCCATTTGAACAAGAGGAACCCGGAAGCTCCACCTTTATATAAAGGCAGTATAAGTCGTTCTTGCCATAGTCTGGAAGAGATTATCAAGTATAAACCGGTATGCGACTATGTATTCCTTAGCCCGATCTTTCAGAGTATATCCAAAGAAGGATATGGTAGCGGATTCCCCTTAGATGGATTGCGAAACGCAAAGGGCATCATCGATGATAAGGTGATCGCCTTGGGAGGAATCTGCTCACAAACAATAACGAAATTAAGAGATATCCCCTTCGGCGGTGTCGCCGTTCTCGGGGCCCTTTGGGGAAACGATCCCTCCCTTCTTGTTGCGGATCAACTCATAAAACAATTCAAACGATTACAAGTATGGCCTTAAATTATTATTTCGGATATGATGAGAATGGAAGAGTCGGTCGGAGAACAACCGGATTACGCCCTCCTTTTGGTAGGAGTAACCGCTTGATGTTTATAACGCATCGTACGCCTAAATATACGGAATGCGACGAGGTACGCATGGCAATCCAAGGAGGGTGCTCATGGATACAGTTGCGCATGAAGGATGGGATTTATGAGGATACCGTACGTACATGTGCCACTATCTGTGCGGAAGAATGTGAGCGAATCGTGGATTTCTGCGTAAACGATGATCTGGAAGCCGCCGTGACATGTGGCGCTACGGCTTGTCATCTAGGTAAGAATGACATTCCCTTGGATATCGCTTGGGAAGTACTGAAAGACAAGTTGGATTCCAATGCCATCTTCTATATCGGGGCTACGGCTAACACGTTCGAGGATATCCGGCTGGCCGTAGAACGAGGCGCCTCGTATATCGGACTAGGGCCGTATCGCTTTACAGGTACCAAGAAGAATTTGAGTCCCATCTTAGGCTTGGATGGTTATCGTAAAATAATCGCTCAATGCAAGGAGGCTGACATTGATATTCCTATCTTCGCGATAGGTGGTATTACGCTGGAAGACGTAGGCCCTTTGATGGAGACAGGTATAACCGGAATCGCTGTTTCGGGCGCGATTATCAATGCTTCCGATCCCGTGGAGGAAACCCGCCGGTTTATAGAGGAAATCAATAAGTACTAAACTAAATACATATGGCTACTAAAAAGAATATGCGTATTTCCTATCCGTCCTCGGAAAAGATTTATGTCCCGGGCGAGATCAATAAGATCAAGGTTGGTATGCGTAAGATTAAATTGTTGGACACGGTAACCTTGGATGAGCATGGAGAGCGAATCTTCAAGAAGAACAATCCGGTAATCGTTTACGATACGAGCGGCCCGTATTCCGATCCCAAGATATCGATTGATATCGCTAAAGGACTTCCTCGTATACGTGAGGAGTGGTACGGTAAGCGTAAGGATATGGTTCAATTGCCGGAATTGACTTCCGCTTATGGCCGTGAGCGATTGGCGGACGCGAGTCTGAATTCCCTGCGTTTCCCCAAGCGATACTTGCCTTTCCGGGCTAAAGAGGGTAAGAATATCACCCAGATGTATTATGCGAAGAAGCGTATTATCACTCCGGAAATGGAGTACGTGGCGATTCGTGAGAACCAGCAAATCGAGGCTTTGGGACTGAAGTCTTATATCACGCCGGAGTTCGTCCGCAAGGAAATCGCCGCCGGTCGCGCAATCATCCCGGCGAATATCAATCACCCGGAAGCCGAGCCGATGATTATCGGTAAGAAGTTCTTGGTAAAGATCAATACCAATATCGGCAACTCCGCTCTTTCCTCCGGTATCGACGAGGAGATCGAGAAGGCGATATGGAGTTGTAAATGGGGCGGAGACACGTTGATGGATCTCTCTACCGGCGATAATATCCATGAGACGCGTGAGTGGATTATCCGTAACTGCCCGGTTCCGATGGGTACGGTTCCTATTTATCAAGCCTTGGAGAAGGTGAATGGTAAGGTAGAGGACCTTTCTTGGGAGATCTATCGGGATACGTTGATCGAGCAGGCGGAACAGGGCGTGGATTATTTCACGATCCACGCGGGTTTGTTGCGTAAACATGTGGAGCTGACGGCGACTCGCCTGACGGGGATTGTCTCCAGAGGCGGATCTATCATGGCTAAATGGATGCAGCTTCATGACGAGGAAAACTTCCTGTACACGCATTTCGCCGAAATCTGCGAGATACTAAAGGCATATGACGTGGCGGTCTCTATCGGAGACGGGCTTCGTCCGGGTTCTATCTATGACGCGAACGATGCGGCACAATTCGCCGAGCTTCACACGATGGGAGAACTGACGAAAATAGCTTGGGAGCAGTTCGTACAAGTGATTATCGAAGGCCCGGGCCATGTTCCCATGAATAAGATTCATGAGAATATGAAGGAACAACAGTATGCCTGCCATGGAGCGCCGTTCTATACGTTGGGCCCGTTGACGACCGATATCGCTCCTGGATACGATCATATCACGTCGGCTATTGGTGGCGCGCAAATCGCTTGGCATGGGACGGCTATGATCTGCTATGTTACGCCGAAGGAACATTTGGGATTGCCGAATAAGGAAGACGTGCGTAATGGGGTGGTCGCTTATAAGATAGCGGCGCATGCCGCTGACTTGGCGAAAGGGCATCCCGGCGCTCAAGTACGTGATAACGCGTTGAGCAAGGCCCGTTTTGATTTCCGCTGGAAAGACCAGTTCAATTTGTCCTTGGACCCGGAAAGGGCTTTACAGTATTATAAGGAGAGTGCTGTTACGGATGGAGAGTACTGTACGATGTGCGGTCCTAATTTCTGCGCTATGCGGTTAAGTAAGGATTTGCAAGGTTGTAAATAAAATACTGTTTTGAGGGGATGAGACGGGGCATGCCCCGTCTCTACAATTGAGTGATTTGTTTTCCGCATTCGTAGCCTTCCTCATATAGTTCTTCCAGTTTCTTTGTGTCGCTTCCGGTACGGCCGACTTTAATCGGGCTTTGCGGACGGATGACGAAGGCTTTTCCTTCGGCCTCCAGTTGGTCTATGTAATCCAAGACCTCGTTGTACTGCCGGTATCGTAGTCGCAACTGTTTCCGGATCGCCGGGTATTTGTTATAAATAAAGCCGGGAAGGTAAAAATCTTTCTCTTCTTTCCGATAGCCTTTGTTACGGGTAAGGATGATGACGTTCTTGGAGAAGCCGTCGGCGATAGCCCGTCGGATAGGGATAGCGTCGCATACGCCTCCGTCGACCATCGGTATCCCGTCTACATACGTAATTGGACAGAGGATCGGTAATGTGCAAGATGCTTTACAGATATCCACCAAACGTTTCTTATCTTTCTTCTCCTCGAAATATTCCGCTTTACCCGTCAAGCAATTGCTCGTGACCATAACGAACCGATCATTGGACTTGAAATAGGTATCGTAATCCAACGGATAATACAAATCCGGATAGACATAAAACAAGAAATTCAGATCGATATATCCCCTTCCCCGTAAGAAATGACGAAGACCTATGTAATTATATTTCTTCAATAGGTCGATATTGCTAAAACGAGAGCGTCCCCGCTGGCGGGAAGCATACGAGATTCCGTTACTCGCGCCCGCCGATACTCCGATCGTATAAGGAAACCAAATATCATGATCCATAAAATAATCCAATACTCCCACCGTAAATATGGCACGCATTCCGCCACCTTCCAACACCAAACCTGTCTGACTATCTATTTCCATATATATACCTCTGAATTAAAAAAGCCATTGCTGGGTTCCCACCAAGCAATGGCCACAAAAATATAATAAATCAGCGATAAATAATAGTTCCTTTTTAGAATTTACTTGGTCACTTCGTTCACTAAGGGACGGCCTTCCTCGAAATCCTTGATGTTCCGCAAGGTAGTCTCAGCGATATTATGCAGAGCCTCTTTCGTGAAAAACGCCTGATGGGAAGTAACGATCACATTGTTGAACGAGAGCAGACGGGCCAAGACATCATCATCGATAATTTTATCCGATTTATCCTCGTAGAAATAGTCTCCCTCCTCCTCGTAGACATCCAATCCAGCGGCAGATACTTTCTTGGTCTTCAATCCCTCGATCAAGGCGTTGGTATGAATTAGTAACCCGCGTCCCGTATTGATAATCATTACGCCGTCTTTCATCTTGGCGATCGAATCGTCGTTGATCAGATAACGGGTCTGGTCGGTCAACGGGCAATGCAAGGAAATGATATCGGACTCTTTGTATAACTCGTCTAAAGAGACATAGGTGATCCCTTCCTCCTTGGCGAATTTCTCATCCGGATACAGGTCGTTTGCCAATACACGCATCCCCAATCCTTTTAAGATATGAATCAATATCTTGGCGATCTTTCCGGTACCGATAATACCGGCGGTCTTGCCATGCATATCAAATCCCATCAAGCCATTCAAGGAGAAGTTGCCATCTCTCGTACGCCAGTATGCCCGGTGTATCTTACGGTTTAACGATAACATCAAGGCCAACGTATATTCAGCGACCGCATAGGGTGAGTAGGCCGGTACGCGTACGACCGGTAATTTCCCCCTGGCGGCATTCAAATCCACATTATTAAAACCGGCGCAACGAAGCGCCAACAGTTTCACACCATTGGCAACCAAAGCGTCTATTACGGCGGCATCAGCTGTGTCGTTCACGAAAATACATACTGCGTCTACCCCTTGGGTTAAGACGACATTATTGATATTCAAATGTCCTTTATAGTAACGAATATCGAACTCATACCGCTCATTGATCTTATCGAAAGAAGCGATGTCGTAGGGTTTAGCACCAAAAAACGCGATCTTATACGCCATATAACTTTAGTTTTTTAATATAACTAAATTAAGTCCTTGATTGTTTATCGAAAAAGAAATCCATTCGTTTAATTATAGTACTTTTGTCCGCTGGGTAACAATATAGATGAGCATGAATCAATCCCATAAAAGATCTTTTATAGCAGTTCTTATTTTTATTGGCTTTCTCTTGTTTATGGCATTTTGGGGCATCGACCTGATCTTAGGGGCGTATGCGGGACATAAATTGAGTAAACTTGCCGAAAGGCATCATCTTGACATACGCTATGATAAGATCCGGTTGATGGGGCTGAGTACCGTACGTATGGAGGGATTGACCGTTATCCCGATTGATGCTGATACGTTGATACATGCGGACAGGCTTCAAGCGAAACTGGAGCTTGGCAGATTATTGCTACTTACCCCTTCCATAGAGAGTGTACAAGCGGATAATTTGCATATTCATTTTATTAAGAAGGGAGAGAGAGCTAATTTTGATTTCCTTTATAAACCATCGAATCACCCAGGTGAGCCAAAGGAAACAGCTGTAGATGATAAGGAACGGGATTACGCGCGCAAGGCTGAACGCTCCCTTAGTCTCCTTTTCAATTTATTGCCCGGAAATGCCTTGGTACATGATTTATGTGTTTCTTATAGTAATAAAGGAGATGAACTAATACTAGAGATACCCGAACTCAATCTTACTAACAATCAATTCTCTACGCATATAAATAGCACGGAGAACGGAGTTCGTAGCGAATGGATTTGCGAAGGCTCTCTCTCTGATAAGGAGCGACTCGTGAAAGCCCGTCTCTACGCCGACGAGCATACGAAGATTCCTCTTCCTTTTCTGGAATATCGTTGGGGGGCATCGGTACGTTTCGACACCTTGGCCTTCGAGCTTAAGGGACCTAAAATAGAAGAAGACATACAATCCTTACTCGGAAGCGCCTATGTGAGCGGGCTTACCATCCACCAAGAGCGTATATCTCCGGACACGGTCTTACTGGATAAAGGCTCTATACACTTCCGGACAAACATCGGTAAGAACTATATCGAATTAGATAGCGTCAGTGATATCCGGTTTAATCATCTGGATTTCCATCCTTATCTGAAGATCGTTAAAGATACCAGTTGGCAAATCACGGCCTCTGTGAATAAAAGGGATTTCCCTGCGGATCAACTGTTCTCCTCCCTGCCTAAAGGCTTATTCTACAATCTGGAAGGCCTGAGAACAGAAGGTACCCTCTCCTATCATTTTCGATTGGATCTGGATTTCGGACAGGTAGACAGCTTGATCTTGGAATCTACTTTGAAAGCGAAGGACTTCCAGATCCTTGCCTATGGGAATACGGATTTGCGGAAGATGAATGAGCCATTTGAATATACTGTCTATGAGCAAGGCGAGCCGGTACGCTCTTTCGAGATCGGTCCGGCGAATCCCTCTTTCCGCCCGTTCAACGCCGTATCCCGTTATCTTCCTTTAGCGATCATGCAAAGTGAGGATGCCGGCTTCTTTTATCACAACGGTTTTATTCCAAGCGCTATCCGGGAATCGTTGATACAGGATATCAAGGAACGACGTTTCGCCCGTGGCGGCAGTACGCTCAGCATGCAATTGGTGAAGAATGTATTCTTGAGCCGTAATAAGACGATCGCCCGCAAACTGGAGGAAATGTTAATCGTATGGCTGATCGAGAGCAATCATCTGACCTCTAAAGAGCGGATGTTTGAGGTTTATCTGAACATCGCCGAATGGGGTCCCATGATTTATGGAGCCGCCGAGGCCTCACGTTATTATTTTGCGAAGGAACCTTCCCAATTAAACCTTGCCGAGTGCATTTTTATGGCCAGTATTATCCCCAAGCCCAAACAGGTCCGCTATTGCTTCGACGGGTTGCGGTTGAAACCGTATTATGAGGATTTTTACAGGATAATACTGGATCGCTTGGTAGATCGCGGACTTATATCTTCGGAAGAGGCGGTAGGGGTAACGCCGGAGTCTGTCGAAATAACAGGTCCGGCTAAAGAATACCTGACGGCTACCCAAAGTCGATCTCCACGCTCGTCCCAACCCCTAGATCAGAAATAATATTCACCTTCGCTCCATAGGTGCTCAATATGCGTAGCGAGAGGCTTAGCCCGACACCATGCCCGGCGTATTCCCGGGTATTGCTCGCCCTGTAAAAGGGCTGGAAGATTCGTTTCAACTCCTCGGGAGGAATGCCGATACCTCGGTCGGATATGGTCAAGACACTGCCTCGAAGCCGCATCTCTACCGGTTTATCGTCCGAATACTTACAGGCGTTGCTCAAGATATTCTTGATCGCTATCTTCAATAAATAGGGATTGGCACGGATCATATAAGAGAAATTATCTGGGGAGAACGAGATCCGGGCCGAGGAGAACTGCATCAAGAAGTCCGCTAGGAAGATCGTCTCCATCGCGCTTTTCTGGATCTCCTTATCCCCGTGTGACAGGAACAGCAGGTGTTTGATCAATTGTATGATACGGCTCGTCTCCGTGGCGATACGTCTTAATGCCGCTTGGTATTCCTCCGGGGAGCGCTCTTTCAGCAGGCTGATCTCGCATTCGCCTTGAATGGCTGTCAGCGGATTGTTCAACTCATGCGAGGCGTTGCTGATAAACGCTTTCTCGCTTTGGTAAGCAGCGTCGATCCGGTCTACCATCCGGGTCGCGTATAGTCTGCCGACAAAATAGATCAATACCGAGCTAACCAATATCAATCCCAGCAACAGCCAGCCGATCCGATGCTGGATATCCATCCCATACTGATTCCCGGAAAGGACAATCACGATGAAATTCCCCTCGTTGTCGGGATAATACAAAGCCGCTCCCATTTGCGTATCGTGCTTGAAGTGAACGATATCCTCTTGGTATAGAGATCTCACCTGCGTGGCGTCCAGATAACGGGACAGCACTTGCCGGGTCTCCAAGCTATCGGCGTTCAGCAATATCTCGGTAGCGACGGGAAGGGTTTCCTCGTAACGCTGTTGGATACGGGCATAGCTCTCGTCGTCGGTCTCGTCCTTCTCCCAATGCTTCTGTGCCGTGGCATAGGCTTTTTCCGTCAGGTAAGAATAGTACAGGCGAGAGATATAGCTCGTGGAAACCAAATAGAAGACAAGCGTCACGACGGCTATCACGCCTATGGTAATGGCCGAGTAAAAGAGAGCGATCTTGTTTCCTGTCTTCATGCTTCCATCATATAGCCCACACCCACCACGGTATGGATTAGCTTAGGTTCGAAGTCTTTGTCTATCTTCGTGCGCAAATAATTCACGTAAACATCGACCACGTTCGTATTGGTATCGAAATCCTTGTCCCAGACATTCTTTAGCAAGTTCATCCGGCTCAAGGCCGTTCCTTGGTTCTGTATGAAATATTCCAAGAGCCTATATTCCTTTACCGTCAAATCGATGACCTGCCCATTCCGTATAGCCCGATGGCTTGGAGGATCTAAGACCAGATCTCCGCACCGGAGAGCCATATGGACGGATTCGTTTCCCGATCGACGTAATAACGCCTTTATGCGGGCCTCGAGCTCTTGGAAGCTGAAAGGTTTTACCAGATAATCATCCGCCCCGGCATCCAGCCCGCTAACGATATCCTCGGTGGTTCCCAAGGCGGTCAGCATAATCACGGGGGCATGGTAACCGAACCGTTGCCGGTACTGTTTGCAAAGTTGCAGGCCGTTCATCTTCGGCATTATAATATCCAGAATCAGCAATTGGAAATCGTTCTTCTGTGTCAGTTCCCAACCAGCGGCACCGTCATAAGCGACATATACCTCATGCCCGAACTCCCGCAAGCCTCTTTCTATAAAAGAGGCGATGTTTATCTCGTCTTCTACTAATAATATCTTCGCCATTGTATCGTATGTATTAATAAGAATGTCCATCATTAGTAATGCGTACTTAGGGTGATGCTAATCGTATCACAGAGGTGAAACGTTCTTTTCACGGTTGTGATACGATCGTTTCACCTCTGTGATATGATCTTTTCACGGCCGTGAAAAGATCAGTAAGTATAATCCTTTCGCATAATAACTCCAGTCGCCCTCCCTAATAGTTCCGGACTTTCTTGCTACAAATATAGCAATTACAACCTACGTTGCACTAATTTACCGTTCTTATCATAAAGCATTCGTCGATAAAAAGCCTCCACCATCAGCGGGAAGACAAAGAGGGTGAAGAACGTGGCCCCTATTAATCCGCCAATGATCACGATCGCCAAGGGACGCTGGCTTTCCGATCCGATACCGTGGCTCAAGGCGGCCGGAAGCAGGCCGATAGCGGCCATGGAGGCGGTCATTAATACGGAACGTACCCTTGATTTCACGCTCATCTTGATCGAATCTTCCAGAGGATGCCTCTCCCGCAGGTTATTCTTGATGTCCGATATCATGATCACGCCATTCTGTATACAGATACCGAAAAGGGCGATAAAGCCGATACCCGCTGAGATCGAGAAGTTGAAACTCGTGATTAATAGGGCCAAGATACCTCCGACGGCGGCGTAAGGCACGTTTAATAAGACCAGTCCGGCATCCCGGGCGTTGCCGAAAAGGACGAATAGGATCACGAAGATGATCGCTATACTTACGGGGACGACTTGGGCCAAGCGTTTGGTAGCCCGTTGTTGGTTCTCGAAATCTCCGGTCCATTTCAAGGTATAGCCTTCGGGGAGCTTTACCTGCCTCTCCACTTTCCGCTGGGCTTCAGCCACGGCGCTACCCATGTCGCGGCCCCGGACCGAGAATTTCACGGCGCAGAAACGAGCGTGGTTATCCCGGTAGATAATCAACGGGCCGGTAATCGTATGGATATCCGCCAGCTCGCGGATAGGAATCATGGAACCATCCTTCGCCGGAACCAGTATCTTGCCTATCTCATTCTCGCTACGGCGGAAAGCGGATTCGTAGCGGACCATGATATTGAACTTACGCTCGTCCTCATAAAGCAGAGAGGCACTCTTACCTCCTATCGCCATCTCGATAATGGATTGCACGTCCTCCTTGGCCACGCCGTAGCGGGCTAAACGAGACTCGTTCAACTCGATCCGTAGCTCCGGCTGGCCGATATTCCAGATAACGCCCAGATCTTCGATACCGTCTACGGTCTCCAAGACCTTGAAAACTTCTACCGCTTTTTTCTCCGACTCGTATAGATCCTTACCGAAGACTTTCACGGCGATGGAACCTTTCACGCCGCTGGCTGCTTCCTCTACATTGTCCGAGATAGGCTGCGAGAAGTTAAAATCCACGCCCGGATAGATCGCCAGATCCTCTTGCATCTTCTCGATCAGGCCCGCTTTCGAGCGTTCGCTTTCCCACTCTTTCTCGGGATATATATCCACATGGAACTCGATGTTGTAGAAACCTGTCGCGTCTGTGCCATCGTTCGGCCGGCCGGTTTGCGATAAGACCTGACGAACCTCCGGATAAGCCGCCAGCTTCCGGCGCATCTGGTTGGCCAACGTAACGGATTCATCCAAAGATATACTTTGCGGTAAGGTCGCACGGATATAAATAGAGCCCTCGTTCAGTTGCGGGAGAAACTCGCTGCCCAACAAGGTGAAGCACCAGATACCTACGGCGGCTACCAGCGTGGCGAACGTGATTGTCCGCTTCTTACGGGCGTGGCACCAGTCGAAAATACCGATCGACTTCTGATTGATCCACGCGAGGAACGGATTATGTTTCTCACGCACCTCTTTCTTTAATAGCATGGAAGAGAGGACGGGTACCAATGTCAACGTAAAGATCAACGCTCCCAACAAGGCGAACCCCAAGGTATAAGCGAGCGGGCTGAACATCTTTCCTTCCACCTTCTGGAAAGAGAAGATCGGGACCAAGGCTGTGATGATAATCAGCTTAGAGAAGAAAACCGCTTTCGCACGGTCCTTCGCCGTATGACGGATAATACCCATCTTACTCATCAAATTGAAAGCGGGCATGCCGACTTCACGGGCTTTCCGGTCCAATGCCACGAAAAGCCCCTCCACCATCACGACGGCGCCATCGATAATAATACCGAAGTCGATCGCTCCCATAGATAAGAGGTTGGCGCTCATCCCCATCGCCCGGAGACAAATAAAGGCGAAGAGGAGTGCCAACGGGATAATGATCGACACGATCACCGTCGTACGCCAATCCGCCATGAAGATTAATACGATGAAAGTTACCAGCAGAATACCTTCCGCCAGATTATGTGTTACGGTCTTGACCGCCAGATCTACCAGATTCTCACGATCGTAGAACGATACGATTCGCACGTCTTCCGGCAAGGCGTTTTGTTGGATATCCTTGATCTTATCCTTCAAGGCGGCGATTACCTCGCCGGGGTTCTCCCCTTTTCGCATGACAACGATGCCTTGTACGACATCATCTTCCTCCATGCGGCCCACTTGCCCTAGGCGGGGAAGACTGGATTCGTGCACGGTAGCCAAGTGCTTGACAAGGATTGGCGTGCCATTGATATTCTTTACGACGATATTCTCGATCTCTTTTACATCGTTAATCAAGCCAATACCCCGCACGACATAGGCTTGCGAGCTTTTCGTGATCACGTCGCCGCCTACGTTGATATTACTTTTCGCGATAGCGTCATAAAGTTCCAAGGTCGTTACCCCGTAACTGATCAGTTGATTCGGGTTGACGCTAACCTCGAATGTCTTTACCTCTCCTCCGAAGCTGACGATATCCGCTACACCGGGTACGGCCCGCAACTTCCGCTCGATCACCCAATCCTGCAAGGTCTTCAATTCCCGGACGGAACGCTTATCGCTACGTAATGTATAGCGGAAGATCTCGCCGGTCGGGCC
>OGEG01001554.1_pt1 | contig 14941 bp, 8 predicted proteins | sample 1570621 | NCBI WGS metagenome assembly OGEG01 (sample SAMEA2582130, study PRJEB24529) | metagenome | biome: Human gut stool | place: China | collected 2011 | reverse complement strand
AATATATAAAATACATGGAAGTGCAACAGATGCGGAGTCAATTATTATTACTCAAAGTGATTATGCTCAGTTTAAAGAGTCAAGAAAATTAATAATTGCAAAGATGTTAACATTATTTGCGGAAGCTCCAATTATTTTTATGGGTTATTCATTTACAGATGATGATGTAAGAGAGATTATTGAAGAGTTTTTAAGTTATCTCTCAAAAGAGCAATTAGCAGACATTCGTAAGCATTTTGTATTTATAAGTTATAAGAAGAATGAGAATAATTTAATTGAGATAGAAAGAACAATTACCACAAAAAATGGTGTAGAAATTCCATTTGTAGAGATTCAAACGGATAATTATGCTCTTATATATGACAAATTGGGGAAAATCACGCCTGGAATTTCACCTATAAGAGTGCGGGAGACTAGAAAAGTGGTTAAAACTATTGTTGATCAAAATATGGCATCAACAGAGGCACAATCTATTATTGTTGGAATTGATGATCTTGCAAATATGGATCTGTCTTCGAAACCACTTGCTATCGCAATAGGATATAAAGAAAATATTCTAAATAAATATGGTTATGGGCTTTTGGAAGACAGTCAGATATTTGAAGATATTATCTTTGATAATAAACATTTTGATGCTGAAGCAATGTGCACAGAAAGATTTAAGGGTATTGTAAGAACAAGACTTCTTCCGGTATTCAAATATGTTAAAGGACAAAATATACCATCGGAGGGAAAGCTGGCGATATACATTCAAGAGCATAATTCTATGGATAAAATTGTATCTAAAAAGATAGCAGCTACATATAAAAATTTTCCCCAATTTGATAATTATGATCAATTACAAGAACATTTAAAACGTGCGGAAAATTGTAGAAAGGCAGCAATGGCAATATTGAAGAACATAAACATTTTAAGTGTCGAAGAATTAAGGGCTGCCTGTAAATATTTATTTGAAAAATATCCAGATGATTATGCTACAGAAACTAATTCAAAAAGGTGTATATTGTGTTTGGATTTTAAAGAAAATTATCAATGAAAGAAAAGCTAGTGAACCTTTCCTGGTATAACCAAGAACATCGCTAGCTTTTCTCTTTCATGTTAAAGAACATTTAATGTTCTATGTTCTCTTAATTATTATATACACCGAACAAGGAATTGATTCTCTTGTTTGTCGGCTTGATTTATTATACATAAGAACAGAAGATACGTCAATCAAAATTTCCAATATATGAGAAAATTCATTTTAGGAAAAATATAAAGTTTTTATGGGAACTATTTCATTTGCGAATAAGATGGGTTATACTACTATAAATGATAATTAACTAAAAAGGTATGGAGTAACGACAGTTTTATGTTGGAGGAGTTTTGATTTGCCAGAAAGAAAAGGTGATGCATACGATTACTACATTGCCGGAAATGAAGATACAGATCTGTTTGAAAAAATATTTTTGGTAGACGATATTGTAGAAGAAATTTGCAAACCGGATAAATATTTTTTGATTGGAGAAAAAGGATCTGGAAAAACAGCATATTCGGTGTATATGTCGAAATCTGATAAGATAAATAGTTTTTGTTCCATTTCACTTGTGGAAAATACGCTGTATCAGAGATTTCTTAATATGAAAAGACAGAAAGCATTGGAACTTTCAAGTTTCAAAGATGTATGGATTAATTTGATTTATTTGATTCTTGCAGAAAAGATCAGAAAAGAATATGGTGAGACTTTTTTTAGCAGCATTAAGTATAAACAATTATCGAAGGCAATAGATGTTTTTTATAGTGATGCTTTTAAACCGGAATTTGTGAATGCCTTTGAATTTGTTGACAATGCCTGTGCATCTATTAATTCGATGATGAAACAGGGGCTGTTTTCAACTGGAACTAAGGCATCTGCGGAAACGTCCCAGAAGTATGTGGAACAGAGTTTTCAGATTAGTCTTTTGAAGATAAGAGATGGTTTTGAAAAAGCATTTACGAGTGTTAATTTGAAAAAACCAACGATTTTGTTTGTGGATGGCATTGATGCAAGACCAAGAGATATTGATAATGAGCAGTATTTTGAGTGTTTGGTTGGACTGGTAAATGCAGTTTTAGAAATGAATCAATCATTCCTGAAAGAGAAACAGATCAAAATTATGTTGCTGATCCGACCGGACATTATGTATAAAATGCCAGTTCATAATATGAATCAGAAGCTTAGAAATAATTCGGTGTTGTTAAATTGGGTAACTTCTTATCGCAAATATATTGATTCAAAGTTATTTAAGATTGCAGACGATTATTTTATGAAGCAGCAGGATTATTCATATGAACTGGGAGAATGCTGGAATTATTATTTTCCATACAAGGTGGAATATCAGGAAAAATGGAAAGCACCAGATAATCCGTTTGTTGAATTCTTGAGGTATTCCTTATACAAACCAAGAGATATTTTAACCATGTTAAACGAGATGGTTGATGCAACAAGTGGTATGCAGTTTAAACATTCTGATTTTGAAGGTATTTTATCCAATTATTCGACGTATTTAAAAGGCGAATTGAAAGATTATATGTTAATTTATATGGATGATTCAGATTATAATAATTTTAGTATATTCTTTGATTATTTTCAGGGGCATAGAAATTTCAATTATAAATTTTTTGAGGAAAAACATTTAGAATATATAAAGTATTTAAGAGAATTAGGACGGAAGATTCCACCGTTTATGGAGACTGCGAGTGAAGCCTTACAGCTTTTATATGATACGAATATCATTTGTTATAAAATATATGAAACTTTGCCAAATGGCAAGCGGAAGAATAAAATGTTTTGGTCATATAAGGAACGTAATTATGCAAACATGCAGCCTGAAGTAAAGAAGGGCGGCGAATATTCATTTCATATGGCATATGCGAGAGCCTTTCGATTGTTTTAAAGTAAATATCATAGGATGATCACAAGGCCTTTAGATTATAATAAGTCTAAAGGCTTTCTTCAAAGATAGCAAAAAGGAGGCAGAATATGTCAGTGAATGTTGCGATTGGAGTGCAGGATTTTTCAACATTGATAGAAAACCATTATTTTTATGTGGATAAAACAGCCTTTTTGAAGGAATGGTGGGATAGTGGTGACAGTGTTACACTGATCACGAGACCAAGACGTTTTGGAAAGACGTTGACCATGAGCATGACGGAGCAGTTTTTCTCAATGGAATATGCGGGACGATCTGATCTGTTTGAGGAGCTGGAAATCTGGAATGACGAGAAATACCGCAATTTGCAGGGAACGTATCCGGTCATTAGTCTTTCATTTGCAAATATAAAAGAACCAACCTATGAATTGACACAAAAGAAAATCTGCGACCTTATTGCACAATTATATTTCAAATTTGATTTTATAACAGAGAGCAATGCTTTGATTAAGGAAGAAGTGAATCTGTATAAGAAAATCATGAATCATATGGACTATGTAGATGCTACGCTTTCGTTAAACTATTTATCAGGATTTTTATATAAATATTATGGGAAAAAAGTGATCATTTTATTGGATGAATATGATACTCCAATGCAGGAAGCTTTTGTAGATGGTTACTGGGATGAACTGGTGACATTTACAAGAAGTCTTTTTAATTCAACTTTCAAGACAAATCCGGCATTGGAACGTGGCATTATGACAGGCATCACACGGGTGAGCAAGGAGTCCATTTTTTCCGATTTGAATAATCTGAAAGTAGTTACAACGACATCTGATGAATATGCCACAACATTTGGTTTCACAGAGCCAGAGGTCTTTGAAGCATTGGGAAAGTGCGGATTAGACAGTGAAAAGAGCGAAGTGAAAAGATGGTATGATGGTTTTATTTTCGGGGAATATAAAGATATTTATAATCCGTGGTCAATTTTAAATTATCTTGATTCACAGCAGTACACAACATATTGGGCAAATACAAGTGCAAACAGTCTGGTGGCAAAATTAGTCCGTGAGGGAAACCGCAATATCAAGAGTAAATTCGAAAAGCTGCTTTGCGGAGAGTGTATATGGTCAGAAATTGATGAACAGATTGTTTATGATCAGCTCAACGGTAATGAGCAGGCAGTGTGGAGCCTTCTGCTGGCAAGTGGTTACTTAAAAGTCCTCTCTTATGAAAAGTACAAGGATATTCCGGAGGGAACTGAGCCAAAGTATCAGCTGGCACTTACGAATCTGGAAGTGAAACTGATGTTCCATCGAATGATTCATGACTGGTTCGCAATGGCGAGACCGGATTACAACGACTTTATTAAAGCAATGTTTGCCGGTGATGTGGATGCGATGAATGAATATATGAACCGGGTGGCCTTGCAGACATTCAGTTATTTTGATACCGGAGACAGAGCATCAGGAGCAGAACCGGAACGGTTTTATCATGGATTTGTGTTAGGTTTGCTTGTTGATCTGCAGGACAGGTATTATCTGAAATCGAACCGGGAAAGTGGTTTTGGAAGATATGATGTCATGCTTGAACCAAAGAACCCGGGAAAGGATAACGCAGTGATTCTGGAATTTAAAGTGCGCAGCACAAGAAAAGAAAAAAGTCTGGAAGAGACAGCGCAGTCTGCGATCACACAGATCCGGGAAAGAAAATACAGCGAAGAACTGAAAATGAAAGGAATTACAGTAAACCAGATTAAAGAGTACGGTTTTGCATTTGAAGGAAAGACCGTGTTGATCGTGGACTGATCGTCACAGCAAAGGAGGTCAAAATGGGACTTTATTTGAATCCGGGGAATGAAGAATTTCGAAATGCAGCGATTCATTCTAAAATATATGTTGATAAAACTGAGATGATTAAATTTACAAATTCACAACTTTTTGGTGAACATAAAAACATCTGTGTCAGCAGACCACGGCGTTTTGGAAAATCAATGGCAGCCAATATGCTGGTGGCATATTACAGCAAAGGCTGCGATTCGAAGGAATTGTTTGAAAATTTTAAAATAGCAGATGACAGCAGTTTTAAAGAACATTTAAATAAATATAATGTCATTCATTTAAACATCCAGCAGTTTTTGGGGCGGACAGAGACAATACATGAGATGTTGGAATTGCTTTCACGAAAAGTAACACGCGAATTGAAGCGGGAATTTGCAGATGTGACGTACTACGAAGAAGACTTAGTGTCTGTGATAGAAGAGATTTATGCACAGACACACAGCTTTTTTGTTTTTATTATTGATGAGTGGGATTGCATTTTCCGTGTAAAAGGGGAAGATACAGAAGCACAAAAATTGTATCTGAATTTCCTGAGAGATTTGTTAAAGAACCAGCCTTATTGCATTTTGGCTTATATGACCGGAATCCTTCCGATTAAAAAATATGGAGAACATTCTGCCCTTAATATGTTTGATGAATATTCCATGACCAATCAGCGTGAGCTGGCAGAATTTACAGGATTTACGGAGCAGGAAGTGCAGGAATTGTGCCCGCAGTATGACATGTCATATGATAAAATGAAACAGTGGTATGACGGTTATGATTTAAAAGGGATACAGATTTATAATCCGAGATCAGTCGTAATGTCACTTTCAGGACATGATTTTGACAGCTATTGGACCAAAACAGAGACTTATGAGGCATTAAAAAAGTATATCCAGATGGATATGTATAATTTGAAAGAACTTGTAACGAGACTGATTGCGGGAAGTTCTATTGAGATAAATCCAGATAAATTTCAGAATGATATGACTACATTTGCAAGTGCAGATGATGTCTTGACACTTCTGGTACATCTGGGATATCTGACTTATGATTTTGATACATGTACCGTTCATATCCCGAATCAGGAAGTACAGAAGGAATTTATTAATTGTATTGAAGATGGTGGCTGGGAACCGGTTATGGACGCAATCCGGAAATCCGAAGAGCTGCTTGCAGCCACAATCCGCGGTGAGGAAGAAACGGTTGCCCGGATGATAGAGAATGCACATCAGGAGAATACATCCATACTTGCCTATAATGATGAAAATTCATTGGCATGTGTGATCGCACTTGCGTATTATTCAGCGAAGAAGAATTATGTAGTATACCGGGAACTTGCCGGAGGAAAAGGATTTGCAGATATGGTGTTTGTTCCAAGAAAAACGACACAGACACCGGCAATCGTTGTAGAGCTGAAATGGAATCAGACAGCGGAAGCAGCGATCACACAGATCAAAAGAAAACAGTATGTCGAAAGCCTGAAGGATTACAGGGGCGAAGTGATACTTGTTGGGATCAATTATGAGAGCAAAGAGTTAAAGAAGGACGATTATAAAAAACATTCCTGCAAAATTGAGCGGATCACCATGGCATAATAGAGGGAAGGACAGGAGTTTCAGATATGGATGACGCACAGGCACAGCAGACCAATCCATTATTTGGTATTATTCCAAAAGAATTTTTCACACCGCTGGCATCGCCGAACAGACTTGTATATTGGGACTGTCTGTGCCGGTTGTTTCAGGCAATGAGTGCACAGCTTTCCTTTGGGATCGAGAGAGAAATCCTTGTGGATGAATTACAGTTTTATTTTGAACAGAATCAGGCAGCGGAATTTGAGGAAGATGACATAAATGGCATGGATTCCAGAAAAAAGGCAAATGAGATGCTGCGCTTATTGGAGAAGTACGGCTGGCTTGAGGTTGAGACGGATAAGAGTTATGTGCAGAGAGTCAATTTTTATGATTATGCCGTAAAAGTCATGAAAACGCTTCTTGAGATTTCAGACGGACGAAAGGTGGAATATCAGGGCTATATTTATACCATTTACAGTCTTGTGCGGACCAATACGGATCATCCGGCTGTTGTGTTACAGCAGATCCGGGATAATACGGATATGCTGATCACAGGACTAAAGAACCTCAATTCGAATATCAAGCATTACATTGATGAACTGACAAAGCATAAGACCGTAGCGGAGATTATGAATGCGCTGTTTAATGATTATATTACGAATATTGTAGATAAAGCTTACCACAGATTACTGACTTCAGACAATGTGTCAAAGTTCCGGCCGGAGATCATAGAGCGGCTGGAAGCAAATGGGCATAGCTCACGTTATATCGCAAAGACGTCGGAAGAGTTGGCAGCGATCCGGGAGATACCGGTCGGGCAGGCAGAAGAACTGGTATATCAGACATTGCATGAGATTGTGGAAGCGTTCCGGAATATGGATGATATTCTGGCAGAGATCAACCGGAAAAACACACAATACCAGAGGGCGGCGGTAAACCGTGCAAAGTTTCTGCTGGCAGGGACGGAAGATGTCAGAGGACAGATGAAAGAAATCCTTTTATATATTGGAGAGCAGATGGAACAGAGCCAGCTGGATCTGAATGGGATTTATGAGATCGAGTATCTGGACAATCTGGTGAGGCTGTTTGGAAGCAGTTTTATTGATGAGAAATCGTTTTACAGCCCGATCGAGGGAAAGAAAGAGTTTCATCCGCAGGAACTGACAGAAGTAATGCCGGATGTGGAACTCCGGCAGGAAAAGCTTCGGAAGATGACCGAAAAGATGCAGCGCATTTTAAGCCCGGAACGGATAGAGCGGTTTGTAGAAGAACAATTAGGAGACAGGGAAAAAATCTATGCGTCTGAGCTTCCGATGGAAACAATGGATGATTTTATCAGGCTGATCTATGTCAGACTGTATGGTTCCAGAAAAAAGATGCGATATCGGATTGAAAAGGCAGAAGGTGCGAATAAAATCAGTGGAGAGTTTGATTTCCCGGATTTTGCGATCATAAAACGCTGACAGCGCATAGCAGAGGGAGAGCAGAATGGATTTATTAAATGGCATGCTGCAGAAGGATCAGGATGAATTCCGCAGAATATGTAATAAACTGATTAATGTATGTTTTATATGCAGACAGAATCAGGCAACAAAGAGTGATTACTATTTTATACAAAAGTACAAAGAAAAGTTTGAAGAATTACTGGGAGTGCTTGGTTACAGATTAGAAATGAATGAGGAATACGGCGTTGTGCAGCTGACCAACGCCCTGAACACAAACAGGCAGAATTTAAAATTATATGAGACCGTTATTTTGCTGATATTGCGCATTTTGTTTGATGAGAAAAAAAGAGAATTGTCTGTGAGTGATGAAGTCATTGTGAATCTGGGCGATATTCAGGACAAGTTTTTAAGCCTGAAGATCCGTGACAAAATGATCGACAAAACAACGATGGGAAATGCGCTTCGTCTTTTCCGGAGATATCAGCTGATCGAGCTGCTGGATTCGGATCTGAAAAATGAGGAGTCCAGAGTTTTGATCTATAATTCCATCCTGATGGCAGTGCGGGTTGAGGACATCAAAAGTGTCTATGAAAAAGTTGACAGTTATAGGAAAGGAAAATTAAAAGATGAAGAAGCTGACCAGACTGAAACTGATTAATTGGCATCGTTTCTCGGATGTCACGATAGATTTTGGGGACTCAACTCTGATTTCCGGCGAAAATGGAGCCGGAAAATCCACACTTTTAGATGCGATCCAATTTGTTGTGACCTGCTCCACAAATCATTTTAATAAGGCTGCCCATGAGAACGGCAAGAGAAAGCTGACCGGTTATATCCGGTGTAAGACCGGACGTGAAAATCATCCTTATGAGAGAACCGGAGAAATCAGTGCGCATGTCGCATTGGAATTTTATGAGGAGAGCAAGGAAAAGTATTTTGTCATCGGGGCAGTGATCGATTCGGCGACTGAAGGGCAGGAGACAGTCGTGCGTTATCTCATGGACAATGTGATGTTAGAGGATGAGATGTTTAAGATCGGAAACAGACCACGGACCATCACAGAATTCAGGTCGTTTAACAATAAAAACATCAAATTATTTGCAAAGACGAATGCGGAAGGCAAAAAGATGATGAAACAGCGTTTTGGAAGAATCGAGGATAAGTTCTTCCAGCTGATTCCAAAGGCACTGGCATTTAAACCAATTGATGATATCAAGGATTTTGTCTATTCCTATGTGCTGGATGAAAAAGAAGTCAATATTGATCATCTGCGCGAAAATGTAAGAAGCTATCAGGAGCTGGAAAAAACGCTGGAGGGTGTGAAAAACAGAATTGAAAAACTGTCAGAGATCGAATGCCACCACAAAGCAGTGGTGGATTGTATACAATCTGACCGGATGTATGAATATTTTATGGCACAGTCGGATCTGGATCTGACCAAAGAACAGATCGGCGTTCTGCAGGATGAGATCAGGCGCGAAAGTTACCGTCTGGAACAGCTGAATGCAAAGTGCAGCAGCATGAAAAAGGAACTGGAGAATAAGGAGGAAGTCCGCACACTGCTTTTAGCGGAACTGAACGCCAACTCAGATTTCCAGACGTTGGAAAAGCAGAAAAAATATCTGAAAGAATTACAGGAAAAAGAAGAAATACAATATCAGGAAAAGAAAAGACTGTTAGAGAGCGGAAAAAAAGCAGGACAGAAAGTAAAAAGACTGCTTGAAATACCGGATGTGGATGAATGCATGAAGCAGTATGATGAGCTGCTACACCGGCTGAAGGATACGGAGGACGTTGTTAGTGCACAGGAACTGATTGACCGGGCGATCGCTTACAAGAAGCATATGAGTACAAAACTGCAGAGGAAAAATTTAGAGATCCAAAGCCGGCTGAATGAGATCGCAGCAGACCTGCAGGAGACAGAGCAGCGGATCAGTAATCTGAAACAGCACCGGTTTTCCTATCCCTCGGCAGTCCAGCTTCTGATGTCGCGTGTGGAGCAGGAATTGCTCAAGATCGGAAGGACGGCAAAGCCGAGGATTTTGTGTGAAATGTTAGAAATCACGGATGAGACATGGAGAAATGCAGTGGAGGGCTATCTGAATACACAGCGATTTTATGTGTTGGTAGAGCCGGAACATTTTGACATTGCCCTTGGTATTTACGAAAAACTGAGAAGAGAAAAGAAAGCATACGGTGTGGGACTGATCAATTCCGGCAAACTCGAGGAATATGACATTGCACCAGCAGGAAGTCTGGCAACAGTTGTGGAGTCGAAGAGTATTTATGCGAAGCGGTATGTGAATATGGTTCTTGGTAAGGTACATATGTGTAAGAGAGTGGATGAATTAAAACAGTATCCGGTTTCTATCACACCAAATTGCATGCGCTATCAGAATCATGTCGCATCTGCGATCAGACCGGAAATCTATACAACTCCATTTATCGGCAAGAATGCATTCAAAGTCCAGTATGAGCAGGCACTGCAGAAAAAGGAGGATTTAAACCGGCAGAAAATAGAATGCAAAGACCGTATGACACATATGGAAGTGACGCTGCAATGGCTCGAGTGGGATGATGATACAGATGTGAAGTATAGGATTACAATTGTATCAGAACTGAAAAGGACAGGACTTGAGATTGAAAAATGTGAGACGGAGATCCGTAATCTGCAGCAGAATACGACCATGATCGAAAAGCAGATCCGTGCGGATGAAATGCGGAAAGAGTGTGAGGAACTGAAAAGCCACATTTCCAAAAGTGACAGGGAAAGCGGAGCCTGCGAACTGAAAATAAGCAATGCAAAAAACAGGCTTGTGGAGTGCGAGGATGAGTGCATACACAAGAATGAACTGATCACAGACATTGCCCAGAAAGCAGAAAACGAGATCGTGCTCTGGAAGAAAGAATACGAAAAACAGACCGGTGATAAGACATTAGAGCAGTTCCGGCAGAATTTTGACCGGAGACGTAAGGCGAATAATACAACAAAAGAGAATGCGGATAAGAAAATGACAAGTGCGATGTACGATTACAAAACGGCATTTGATTTTGGTGCAGCAGCTACGTTAGAAGCATATCCGGAGTATGCGGCAGTTCAGGAGAGACTGGTGAACTCCGAGCTTCTGAATTATGAAGAAAAAGTAAGAAAAGCAAAATTATCGGCAGAGGAAGAATTCCGGGAACAGTTTTTATCCAAGCTTCAGGAAAATATGAAGCAGGCACAGGGAGAGTTTAGAGAACTCAATAAGGCATTGAAAGATATCACCTTCAGCAATGAAAGATATGAATTTTTATATTTGCCGAGCAAAAGCTATGGAAAATATTACGATATGATCATGGACGATTTCAATGTAGTGCAGGGAGAGTCCATTTTCAGCGGTCTGTTTCATGAGAATCATAAGGAAGTCATTGATGAACTATTTTCAAAGCTCGCACTGGATCAGGACAATGGGATCAAGGCATTAGATGAATTTACGGATTACCGCACCTATATGGATTATGATATTAAGATCACACATGAGGATGGCAGCTATTCTCTTTACTCTAAGGTTTGTGAGGAAAAGAGCGGAGGCGAGACACAGACCCCGTTCTATGTGACGGTAGCCGCATCCTTTGTCCAGTTGTACAATAATAATATCGGCGGAGAGGCAATCGGGCTGGTGATGTTTGATGAGGCATTTAACAATATGGATGATGAGAGGATCGGGGCAGTTCTTGAGTTTATGAACAGACTGCCGCTTCAGATCGTGATCGCAGCGCCGCCGGATAAAATCCAGTATATCGGTCCGAAAATGCAGGAGACATTATTAGTACTGACAGACGATAAAGTAAGCTTCGTGGAGGAGTATCGTTATGCATCCGGTCGAAAATAAGATATTGAATGATCTATTGGACAAATACGAAAACAGTAAGCTCTCCAGAGGAGAAAACCAGAGAGCGATCCATATTGCATTTCCGTTCAATAAGAAGACGATGCCAAAGTATTTCGATGAGAGCTCGCTTGAGATAGAAACCATTCACGCAGCCGCAGAACAGATGGAGCGTGAGGGACTGGTCGCAATCGCATGGAAAAACCAGAAGCCCGGATATATTATCGAGAAGCTTGTACTCTGTGAGGATCATGTGGAAGAGGCATATGAGAGGCTTGGCAGGAAGCCGAAGAGGGAAGCCGAGGCACGTACAAAACAGATTTTGGAGCAGTTTTATCAGAAAACGCAGGGTGAGATAACAAGAAGCTTTTTGTCCCGCATGATAACGCGGCTGGAAAGCGAACAGTCAGTAAAAGAATATCTCGACATTATGGATCATAGGAAAACAGAACAACTGATTGACACTTTAGATAAAGTAGAGCAGAACAGGAAAGAATGTTATATCAGGGAATTTTCCATAGAACATTTTCATGACAGCAAAGTATTCGAGACACTGATCCCAAAAATCTGTAAAATATTCCGGGAGGAAAATGAAGAACTGACAGGATTTGAAAATGAAGAAATTCTTGCGGAGTATCAGATTTATAAAACGCCGGGCTATGTGTATATGAAGGGAAACGTACAGATTTACAGCGCTGGGAAGCAGGCTGTAGATATCAGTGCTTTCCCGGAAGGAATCGCTGTTGCGGTGGGGAGTGAGGAGGATGTACCGGATATCTGTCCGGATCAGACGATTGATAAAGTATTCACAATTGAAAATCTGACTTCTTTTTACCGTTTTAAACAGGAACACAGTCTGGTGATCTATCTTGGCGGTTATCATGATCGCAGCAGACGAAATCTGCTGATGCAGATTTATCAGAAATTGCCGGATGCACAGTATTATCATTTTGGAGATCTGGATGCAGGTGGATTTTATATTTTAGAACACTTGAAAAGAAAAACAGGGATCCCATTTCAAATGTTTCAAATGGACATTGAAACATTGAAAAAGTATGAGGATTATGCGAAGCCATTGACAGAAAATGACAAAAAGCGGTTGATGCAGTTAGAAAAAATGGAACTGCCGGACGAAGAGAGAAAACTCATCACTTATATGTTACAAAAAGGAATAAAGCTGGAACAGGAATGTATTTCCGAATCCCAGTAAGGAGCATAGATCATGTGGAAACTAAAACAGATTTTTGATGGAGAATACGGCTGCGAAGAGCGGCAGCCGGGAGAAAAAGAAAAATGTCTTGTGATTCTCGCAAATGAAGAGGGAGAAGAAAAGACATTTGAGGCGAATGAGGACTGGATTGCGGCAATCGAAAAGCTGTCAGCAAATCCGCTCATGAAAATAATTATCAGTAAGCCGATGGCGAAAGACTGCCAGTACAAAAAGATTGTGGTGGAGAAGAAAGGCGATGGTTATCAGGCGGCAAAGTATACAGAGAAACAGGTGTTTCACGATAATTTTGGCGCAGAAGATCTGCAGGGCTTTTTGATGGAAGCCATACATGATACATTCCTGCAGGTAAATGCATGGGATGAGAAAAAAGAATACAGTCTTCTGATCTCAAAGAAAGGTGCGGTGACACTCAGGGCGAAAGCTTCAAAAGAAGAACCAGACACAGTCACAGAACATAACCGGAAGAAAAATTATATTTTGGATGAGGGACAGGTGATCCCTCCGCTGGTGGATATGGGTATTTTTACCGGAGAGGGAAAAGTAGTAAAGTCCATGTATGATAAGTTCCGCCAGATCAATCGGTTCTTGGAGTTTGTTCAGGATATCCTGCCGAAGCTGCCAAAGGGGCGGGAGATCAATATCATTGATTTTGGCTGCGGAAAATCTTATCTGACTTTTGCGATGTATTACTATCTGAAGGAACTGAACGGATTTGATATTCGTGTGATCGGACTGGATTTAAAACAGGATGTGATCGATCACTGCAACCAGCTGGCGAGAAAATATGGGTTTGAGAAGCTGGCCTTTTATCATGGAGATATTGCTTCCTATGAGGGAGTAGATCAGGTGGATATGGTAGTGACTCTCCATGCCTGTGATACGGCTACTGATTATGCCCTGGCAAAGGCAGTCCGCTGGAATGCGTCGGTGATTTTGTCAGTTCCGTGCTGTCAGCATGAACTGAACCGTCAGATGAAAAATGATATGTTAGAGCCAGTGTTGCAGTATGGTCTTTTAAAGGAACGGATGGCAGCCCTTTATACCGATGGGATTCGTGCGGAGATTCTGGAAAATCACGGGTACCGCACCCAGATCCTGGAATTTATCGACATGGAACACACACCGAAAAATGTGCTGATCCGGGCGGTAAAAGAAGGAAAAGGCAAGAAAAACGGAAAAAATTGCAGGAAATGATGGATTTCCTGCATGTGGAGAATACGCTGGCAAAAGAGATCGGTATTCAGATGTAAATGGTCCTGGGCATAGAAAACAGACAAGTGATCCGGCAGATCTACCGGATGATAACAGAATGGGTGTATTCATTGGGCAGTGCCTGTCCGGTTTTGGCCTGGTAAACGGCCTGGTACAGATGGGAGCAATACAGATCCTTTTGAAAATCTGAAAATGCGTGTTCCGATAACATTTTAGAGGCATCGGCTGTCTTGGTGATCAAAGGCAGTGCGGATGCCTTTTTGATTGCTCCCAATAATGGGGCGGATTCCCGACGGAAACCAAGAATCCGGACATAGGATACATATCCATTCGTCTTTCTGCGTACAGCATCGGCTTCGGTCATATCTAATAAAATATGGAAAAGACTGCGGCTGATACGGGTGTAGGTGTACTGCCTGGTCTTTAAATTCTGAATCCGGCTGGAAATCGGAGAAAAATCCAGGATCTGCCTGCTGATCCGTTTTGCCAGTTCTGGAGACACATCCAGAGGTGTTCCCTGACGGTCCAATTCCAAAAAACGGAAGGATAAAAGTGCAGAGAAATCATCTGCGGTCAGCGGAAGCCTGGTACGGGCCAGATTTAAGGCTGCCGGAGGTATCTGGGAGGCCAGAAGCAGGTTGGATTCTTTGAAATCATCAACTGTCCGGTTTTCCAGCACTGCCCGGATCGCAGTGGCTGAGGCCATAGGCTGATCAGAGGAGATGACAGCTTCGTGATAACTGCTCCCCATCCGTTTGATCGTAACGGGCGTGACTGGGCTGTTCTTCTTTTTAATGGCTTTTAAATATTCAATTCCCAGGGTGTTATTTGGCTGGCTTAAAAGTTCCGGGTCAGTTTTGGGGCTGCAGAAAGAGAAAGCAGCAGCTCTT
>OGEG01001548.1_pt1 | contig 15009 bp, 14 predicted proteins | sample 1570621 | NCBI WGS metagenome assembly OGEG01 (sample SAMEA2582130, study PRJEB24529) | metagenome | biome: Human gut stool | place: China | collected 2011 | reverse complement strand
ATAGTTTATCCTAATAGGAATGTTGATAAATGTTTCTTGAATATAGTAAATAGATCTGGGATAAAAACATATTCTATTCCAATATATTCTTCAGTTTATACACAAACTAGAACATTGAATGGCTTGTTTGTTAATCTGTTTAAATGCGTATTTTTATTAATTGCAAAAAAATACAGCGTTTCAAAAATTGAGAAAATAGTTATGTATGAAAATCCGAATATTATACATACTAATACGGGAGTTATTCATGAAGGATTGAAAGTTGCAAAGAAGTTTGAAATACCCCATGTTTGGCATTTGCGTGAGTATCAAGATAAGGATTTTAACTGGGAGGCTTTTCCTTGTTTTTCTGCATATTGCCGAATGTTGAGGAATTCTTATGTGATAACAATTACAAATGATATAAAGGTGCATTTTGGTTTATTAGACTATCCCTATTCAAGGACTATATATAATGGTGTATTTAAAGCTTCGGAAGCAAATTTTTTATATCCGAAAGAAAAGTACTTTTTATGTGCCAGTAGGGTTAGTCCTGAAAAGGGACATTTGGATATTATTCGGGCATTTGCTTTGTTTTTAAGGAAATATGTAGATTACAAATTGGTCATAGCAGGTTTTGGAAATGAATCTTATATCGCTCAGTGTGTTGATTTAGCAAAGAAATTGGGGTGTGAGAAGAATGTTCTGTTTAGTGGATATGTTGAAGATGTAAGACCCTTGATGGACAATGCGACAGCTTTAGTGGTTGCTTCTTATAATGAAGGATTTGGGAGAATGAGCGCAGAGGCTTGCTTTCGAGGATGTTTACTTATTGGTCGTAATACAGGTGGCACGAAAGAAATTATGGATTCTGTTGGTGGTTTCCCTTTTCTTACTATAGACGATTTATTAAGGCAAATGTTTGCTGTGGCAGCTTTGGAGAAATCAGAGTATCAAAGGATTGCTTTATCTGTCCAGAAGAAGGCAGTACAATTATATTCTGAGGAGGAATATGTAGAAAATGTTCTTTCATTTTATAAGGAAATCCTGTGTGAGTGAGAATAGAATGGTTGGTTATGAAATAAATTTACATGTTGCAATTTTGATTTTGTATAAATAAATATGATTGAATGTGTTAGAAAAATAGTTGTATTATTGTTTGTTTATATAGGACAATTTGTCTCTTATGTTTGTATGTATGATGTTGTTTGTCGTGTCTTTAATTTTTTTGGAAAATGTTTTTATACAGGAATAATGAAGAGATTCTTTAAATCATTTGGATCAGGGAGTCTTATTAATTCTAAATTCTGTTATTTGAAAGGTCCTAAATATATCTCTATTGGTAAGAATACAGTACTGGAGGGGAATATAGAACTTACCGCATACGATTCTTATCGAAATCAAAAATTCTTTCAACCTTCTATTATAATAGGTGATAATTGCCATATTGGAATGAATGCTAAAATTACGGCTATTCATTCTGTTGTGATTGGGAATGGAGTACTTACTGGACGTAATGTGTTGATCACAGATAATGCACATGGTGAGTCTGTTGCAAGTTGTATTCCTCCTGGAGATAGATGTCTTATAAGTAAAGGAACCACTGTGATTGAGGATAATGTATGGTTAGGTGATAATGTCTCAATTCTTCCTGGAGTGCATGTAGGTAAAGGTTGTATTGTTGGAACAAATTCAGTCGTGACAAAAAATGTACCTCCTTATTGTGTGGTTGGAGGGATACCTGCAAAAATATTAAAAAATATGAAATAAAAATTAGAAGATAGAGCTGAATACTTGATAAAGTATCTTGAATATAAGATATGTATGTTGTTTTATAAATAATTAGTAATGTTTAATTGTGATGTCTGATAAAGTAAAAGTTATAGCATTCTACTTGCCTCAATTTCATCCGATACCAGAGAATGATAAATGGTGGGGAAAAGGGTTCACGGAGTGGACTAGTGTGGGAAAAGCAAAAAAATACTTTTGGGGTCATTATCAACCTCATGTTCCTGCTGATTTGGGTTATTATGATTTACGGCTTCCACAAGTTAGGGAAGAACAAGCAGTTTTGGCAAGAGAAGCAGGAGTGTCTGCCTTTTGTTATTGGCATTATTGGTTCGGTAATGGTAAACAGCTTTTAGAAGAACCTCTGAAAGAGGTAATTAGATTGGGAAAGCCTAATTTCCCTTTTTGCTTGGGTTGGGCTAATCACTCTTGGATAAATAAGTCATGGAATAGTGAAAAACAAATGGCTATGTCTAAAGAATTGATAAGGCAAGAATATCCAGGGCCTAAAGATATAGATAATCATTTTTATACGATGTTATCAATGTTCAAAGATAAAAGATATTTTAAATTGCATGATAAATTGCTGTTTTTGATTTATTCTCCTATGGATATACCCGATTTTAGCTATTTTAAAGAACGCTGGAATATGCTTGCTAAAGATAATGGACTTCCTGGATTTTATTTTATAGCAAATTCAGAAGATATAACAGATTTGAATAAACAAGAATTTCAAAAATATGATGCTATATCTTTATGCAGATTATATGCGCCTTGGAGAATTGAATATGGAAGGTTAAAATTATATTGGATGTATTTTCGCAAATTGATATCTCTTATGCTGGGATATTCCTTAAATGTAGTTTCCTATAGTAAAGCTATTGATATGATAGATTCTTCTGCTTATGAGATTGAAAAAGTATATCCTAATATTATTCCAGCATGGGATAATTCTCCACGTCGAGGGCCTGTCGCTTATATTTATAAGGATTCAACACCTTCTTTGTTTAAAAAACATGTAAGTATGATATTAAATAGAATTGAAAATAAATCTGATGAAGATAAAGTTGTTTTTCTTAAGTCTTGGAATGAATGGGCAGAAGGAAATTATATAGAGCCGGATTTAAAATGGGGCAAAAAGTATATTAATGCCTTAAAAGAAGCTATAGATGAATTTTGATTTTTTTAGGATGCTGATATTTTTATCAAAAGGTAACTATTATAAATTATGGATGAGTTTCAAAAATATAGAAATTTTATACTCTCTGAAGGTGTTACGGTGCGTCAATTACAACTAAAACTATTAGAGATATTCAAATATTTCAAAAAAATTTGCGAGGAGAATAACCTTACATATTGGTGTGGTGGTGGAACAATGCTAGGGGCTGTACGTCATAAAGGATTTATTCCTTGGGATGATGATTTGGATGTTTTCTTGCCAAGAAAAGATTACGAACGATTGTATGAGATTTGGAATCAAGTGGCAGATACAAGCCATTATGTATTAGTCCGTACGGATAAAAAGGTTAATTATCATCATGCAGCAATGAATTTAGTGGATGTACGGACTACTTATGTTAACAGACATTCAGAGAATGAAGATATATATCATGGAATTTATATAGATGTGATTCCTTTTGAAGGATGTCCGAACTCTAAAGTAGAGAGAGCCTTACAAATATATCACTCTATAATGTTTTCCGTGTTTAATGTTCAAAGACTTCCTGATAATCAAGGTTCTTTGTTGCGATTGCCTACTAAAATCCTATTATCTCTTGTTCAATCTCCACAAAGCCGTTATAAGATTTGGAAGAGACATCAAGATAAAATGACTCAATATGATTTCTTTACGGCTAAATATGTAAAGGAGACTATAACCTCTTTTAAAGGCTTGTTTCGTTTGTATGATAGAAAATGTTTTGATACTGTTGATGCGGATTTTGAGGGCATTAAAGTGAAAATACCTGCAGGCTATGATCATTACATGAAGAGGGTATATGGTGATTATATGAACATGCCTAAGGATCTTGATATGTCAACTCGTTATGGGGTAGTAAAGTTTATTAACTTGAATGAGCCTTATATTAAATTTAGAGGAATACATTACTTAACGCAATGATAATTAATGATTTTTTATCATATTCTAACTTGAGTTGTTTTCAAAAAAGGATTGAACTAAACAATAAATTTTATATGTTATGAACATTGCATTATTGACTGCCGGAGGAATCGGTACACGTATGCACCAAGATATTCCTAAACAATTTTTGCATATCCGAAATAAACCGATATTGATTTATACGTTGGAGGCTTTCGAACGACATCCTAGTATAGACGCTATAATTGTGGTGGGATTGGAACGCTGGATCGATATCATTTGGGCGTATGCTAAGCAATTTAATATAACCAAGCTAAGATGGGTCGTTTCGGGAGGGAATACGGGGCAAGAGTCTATTCGTAACGGACTGTTGGAATTGGAGAAACATTGTGATAGTTCTACAGTAATAATGGTGCACGATGGAAATCGTCCGATGATAAGTCCTGATATCATATCGGATAGTTTGGCTAAGCAAAAAGAGTTTGGAAGTGCTGTTGCTGTAATTCCTTGTGTAGAGGTGGTTTTCAAAAGCAGTAATGGTAAATCTTCTACTACAAATATACCTAGAGATGAATTACTTCGTACGCAAACCCCTCATACTTATGAATTAGGGAAATTGTTGTGGGCACATAAAGAAAGTGATCGATTGGGAATTTCAAATACAGTCGCTTCTTGCGACTTGATGTGCAGATTGGGAGAGGTTGTATATTTCTCGAAGGGATCTGAACGAAATTTAAAGATCACCACGGTAGAAGATATAGAGATTTTCACTTCGTTGTTAGATTATAGGAAGGAGGAGGGATTGAAGTGAATGTTGAGATGTTGGTAAGTAATTTAAGGAACAAATCCATTTTGATAACCGGAGCCTCTGGTTTGATTTGCTCTGCATTTATAGACCTCCTAATGCGCTATAATAAACAAGGAGTTACGATAAAGATTTATGCAATGAGTCGTAACGAGAAGTATGCTCGTAAACGCTTTGAGTCTTATTGGGAAAATCCTTTGTTTACTTTTATTTGTCATGATGTGATAGAACCTCTGTCTTTGGATATTACCTTGGATTATATTATTCATGGTGCGAGTAACGCTTCTCCCAAACGTTACGCAACTGATCCAGTAGGTACCATGAAGTCAAATTTATGGGGCGTGGCTAATTTGTTGGAGTTGGCAAAAGAGAAGAAAGCGAGGCTTCTCTATATATCTTCAGGAGAAGTGTATGGTGAGGGGAATGGTACGGATTTTACGGAGATTTATAGTGGGTATGTGAATTGTTTAAATTCTAGAGCCTGCTATCCTTCTAGTAAACGAGCATCGGAAACTTTGTGTGTGTCTTACAAAGAACAATATGGTGTGGATGTTGTTATGGCTCGTCCTTGTCACGTTTATGGATCTGATATAGATCGTGATGATCGTGCTTTTGCTCAATTCCTGCGTAAAGTAAGGAACGGTAAAAATGTGGTGATGAAGAGTGAGGGTGGACAAGTTCGTTCGTATTGTTATGTAGAGGATTGTGCTTCGGCTTTGCTTTATATATTATTGAGAGGGGAGAATGGTGAAGCTTATAATATAGCCAATCGAGACTCCGTGGTGTCTATAAAAGAATTAGCAGAGATAATAGCTAGACTGGGAGGTGTGCGTGTCGTATTTGATATCCCTTCCAGTCAAGAGGCGATGGGCTATTCTACCATTCAAAGAGCTGTGCTGAATCCTTCAAAGTTGGAACATTTAGGATGGCGACCTCGGATTTCTTTAGAGGAAGCTTTGAAAAATTATATTATCAAATGAAATACTTAATAGTAGCAGCACATCCTGATGATGAAGTCTTAGGTGCAGGTGGGGCCATTTACAAATGGACTAGAGAGGGACATATAGTGGATGTATGTCTAATGTGCACAGAAGCTAGAGCGAGGGCTTTTCGTCCAGAGGATAAGGAATTAAACAGTGACTTGAATGTGTCTTCCAAATTTCTTGGGATTAACAAAGTATATGAAGGAGTATTCCCTAATATCGAGATGAATACGGTGCCGCATTTGAAATTGGTGCAGTTTATTGAAAGTGCTATCAAAGAGAGTGAGCCGGATATTGTCATTACGCATCATCCCGCTGATACGAACAATGATCATTTGCAGACTTCCATGGCTTGTCAGGAAGCTATCCGTTTGTTCCAACGTAGGCCCGAGGTGAAACGGGTGAAGGAGTTTTGGTATATGGAGGTGCCAAGCTGCACGGAATGGGCTATTAATAACGCTATGAATCTGTTCCGTCCTAATTGTTACGTGGAAGTTGGTCAAGAGGGTGTGGATGCGAAGATTACGGCATTGGGAATGTACAGAGGAGTGATGCGTCCTTATCCGCACCCTCGTAGTGCCGAATATATTACTGGCCTTGCTGCTGTTAGGGGGAGCCAGTGGGGAACGAACTATGCTGAAAGCTTTGAAATCGTATTAAGAGAATATTAGTTAGTATGTACAGATATTTTTTTAAGCGTTTTTTGGATATTGTATTGTCAGGCATTGCCATGATTGTTCTGTTGCCGGTATATCTTGTCTTGGCTATTATTGTCAGGATCTCTATGGGTAGCCCGATCTTGTTCTCTCAAGAGCGTATCGGTAAAGGGGAAAAGCCTTTCAAGCTGTATAAGTTCCGGTCGATGACCAATGCACGAGACAAGGAGGGGAATTTACTTCCGGAGGGACAACGTGTAACTAGGGCTGGGGCTTTGATTCGTTCTTCCTCCCTTGATGAATTACCGGAACTATGGGCGATTTTCATTGGCGATATGTCTTTTGTTGGTCCACGTCCACTTCGGATGGATGATCTTCCGTATTTCAATGAATCTGAACGAGCACGTCATAGCGTACGTGGAGGTTTGATTCCTCCCGACAGCTTGTCTGGCAAGGTCTTTACAACGTATGAGGAACAATTTGAATATGAGGTGTATTATGCTAACCATTTATCTTTATGGTTAGATTTGAGGGCGTTTTTCTTGACATTTAGTATAATAATTAAGCGTATGACGAATGATTATGGTAATGATTTCAGACCTCATTTGAAAGAGTATCGAACCAATGAAATAATGAAATAAATATATTATACTAATGGAACAAGCTATTAGAAATCTTATTAAGAGCAATGGTACTCCTTTTTATCTGTTTGATGAAAAAGGCTTCATTGATAATTATAGAAAGCTGGAAGGTATCTTCAAGGCTATTTATCCTAATTACCAGCTTTCTTATTCCTACAAGACCAATTATACTCCTTTTGTTTGCCAATTGGTTAGATCGTTGGGTGGGTATGCCGAGGTAGTTTCTGATATGGAATATACACTGGCTAAAAAGTTAGGTTATGATAACAAACAGATTGTTTACAATGGCCCCTCAAAAGGAGAGGAGATGTTTGATCACTTAGAACATCAAGGTATATTGAATATAGATAGCCTAGATGAGGCGAAGCGTATAATTTCTTATGTTAAAGGGCATCCTGATAGAAATTATACGGTTGGTATTCGTATAAATATGCATGTGGGAGGGGATTTTATTTCTCGTTTTGGGCTAGTGCCAGAAAGTAAGGAATTACAGGAAACGATTTCTTTAATTAAAGAAACAGTCAATCTGAATTTGATCGGTCTGCATTGTCATATCAGTCGCTCAAGAGGTGTGGAGGCTTGGGCTAAACGTGTGGAGATTATGTTGAAAGCGGCGGATGACTATATTGACGGGGTTCCAGCTTATATTTCGTTGGGAAGCGGTATGTACGCTGATATGCCTGAATTTTTGAAACAACAGTTTGGGGGTGATACCGTGCCTACTTATGAAGATTATGCGGATTGTACGATCCAGCCTTTTGCTGACCATTATAAGGATGTGGAAAATCAACCTATCCTATTTACTGAGCCTGGTACTACCGTAATAGCTCGTTATTTGAGTTTTGTAACGAAAGTCCTTAGCGTTAAAGAGGTAAGGGGACGATATATAGCTAATATGGATGGTGATTATCATAATTTGGGTGAAATCTGTACTATGAAAAAATTGCCGGTAACTGTTTTGTCAGGAGGTAAGGAACAGCATACTTATACTAATATGGATATCATGGGATTCACATGTTTGGAACAAGATGTACTCTATCCGGGATTTGAACAATCTATCGCAGAAGGTGACATTTTGGTGTTCGACAATGTTGGTGGTTATTCCATTGTGTCTAAGCCACAATTCATCAAACCTCAAAGTGCCATGTATGTCCTGCGTACCAATGGTGAGGTGGAACAGATTATGCGGGCAGAGACTTTCGATGACGTATTCAATAAATTTAGCTTTAAATTCTAGAATCCATGAGAGATATAGTTGTATTAAGTTCGGCGTGTGGAGCATTCTTTATGCCGGGTTTCTTCAAATGTCTGAAAGCAAATAAAGAAAGAAATATCAAGATTGTCGGTTGCGATATATCCAATGATCCTGCGATGAATTTGCTGGTGGATAAATATTATCAAGTTCCCAAATATACTGATTCTAATTTTGTAGATGTTCTTCTGAACATTTGTAAGAATGAAAAGGTAGATGTGTTTTTTCCGCATATTTCTATGGAACTTCCTTCCATTCTAAAAAGAATGGATGATTTTAAGAAGCTGGATGTAAAAGTGGCTATCTCGAATAATGAAACACTTGAAATCGCTAACAGTAAATATCAGCTTTATGAGTTTATGAAGGATAAAGGGTTGGTGGTGCCGAAATATTTCTTGGTAGATTCTGCCAAAACACTTCGTAATCGTATCGGAGAATTAGGTTATCCTCAAAAGCCTGTTTGCGTTAAGATGACACAGAACAGTGGTAGTCGTGGGGTACGAATCGTACGTGCTAATTTGTCGAAATCAGATTTATTTATGCATGAAAAGCCTTCTTCTCAGAATGTGGCATTAGAGGAAATGTACGAGATAATAGATGGATGCCAACCTATACCTGAAATGATAGCGATGGAATTTCTTCCAGGTGTAGAATATACGGTGGATCTTTTGGCTGACCAAGGAAAGACATTGTACATTGCGGGGAGAAGAAATACGACTAGTTCTATGAGTATCGCTCAAAGTAGTGTGGTGGAAAAGAAAAGCGATGCTTATCAGCTATGTAAAGATATTGTGCGTGAATTAAACTTAGATGGTAATATTGGTTTTGATTTTATGTTAGATGAGAATGATACTCCATGGTTAACAGATTTGAATCCGCGTGTCACTGCTACCATCGTATTATATGCTGGAGCTGGTTTGAATTTACCGTATTTGAGAGTGAAACAATTATTAGGTGAGGAATTACCGCCAATAGAGGTAAAATATGGTACCAGATTATTACGTAAGTATTGGGATATTTTGTATAATGAGGATGGTTTGATTAAATTATAATGTTAGCTATGAAAAGAGTGCTGATAACAGGAGCCGGTAGCTATATTGGGACAAATATAGAAAACTGGTTAAACCGATTCCCCTCAAAATACCAAGTTGCTTCTATTGGAACAATAAATAATGAATGGAAGAAAACAGATTTCTCTTCTTTTGATGTAGTGATAGATGTCGCTGGTATTGCTCATATAAAAATTACGGAAGACTTAAGGGATTTGTTCTATTCGATTAATCGGGATATGACGATTGATATATGCCAAACAGCAAGAGAGTCAGGAGTGAAGCAATTCATTTTCTTGTCGTCAATGAACGTTTATGGAGATGATTGTGGTATTGTCACAGATAAGAATAATGAGAATCCTTCTAGCTTTTACGGAGATAGTAAACTGCAGGCGGATAAAGTTATTCAATCCATGAATGACGATTCGTTTGCGGTATGCAGTGTTCGTCCGCCTGCGATATATGGTAAAGGTTGTAAAGGGAATTATCCTTTACTAGTGAAATACGGGCAAAAGTTGCCTGTGTTTCCTGATTATCCGCAGAGAAAGAGCTTGATTTTTATTGATAATCTATGTGAATTTATCAGACTGTTGATTGATAATAATTCTAAGGGGATTTTTTGTCCGCAGAATATAGAGTACGCTTCCACTTCTGTTATGGTAAATGCTATAGCGAAATATAGTGGTCATAAAATATGGTTGACTACATTATTAAATCCTTTCGTATGGCTAGGTATAAAACTGATTCGTTTTGTACAACGTGCTTTTGATGATGATGCTTATGATTTGTCATTAAGTAATGATTTTGATGGAAAATATAATGTGGTTTCTTTTGAGGAATCTATAAAAAGATCTGTATAGTTTTATATTCGAGGCTAAGGATGGAATATATATAGGGTGATTCGTTTACTAGAAGAGACGTATTGTAGCTCTTGCTCTGTAGGCTGTCGAAGACTGAAAAGTAAGAATAATGTTATTGGGAGAGTTGGTGTAAGAACCGGCTCTCCCGTTTTTTATTTCTATCGAACGCTTGCGCTTAAAAGGCGATCGCCACCTCCGCTCCGATCTGGAAGGGCTTACCTAGTTGGATAAACGGATTCCCGAATGACTCGAAATAAAATGCCGAGTAATGGGTGTTCGTTATATTACGGCTCCATAGGTTTACGTTGACGATACCTTTGCGTACGCCTACCTTTGCGTTCACCGTTCCGTAGAATTTCTGGTAGATGTCGTTTCGCTCGGTCCAGAAGATCTTTCCGACACCGCTGAATTGGGCGGAGGCGGAGAATTGGTCTATCCATGCGTTACGGAACAGGCGGGTGTATTGCAGTCCTACGTTGAAGGTATGACGTGGGGTATATGGGATGAAGTTGTTCTTGAAATCCTCTTTCCCATTGTTGTAATCCCGGAACGTAGCATGGGTGAAACCGTAATTAACGTCGGCGGTTAGCCCATCGATGATGCGGGCACGCAAGGAGGCCTCTATACCGTAGCTTTTGGCTTTCCCGGCGTTGGTGAGGATACGGCCGTTGCCGCTGTTCACGAATTTGGTCAACTGCACGTCTTGAATGTCCATATAGAAACCTGTTAATTCTGCGCTTAGGCGTTGGAATAGCAACTCGCTACGGATACCGATCTCGTAGTTCCAGCTTTTCTCCGGTTTGTAGGAGGCTACTTCCTCGATGGGGGTAGGTTCTTTGACCTCGATCGGCATCATGTCCTTGAAAGCGCTCATCATATCGTATTGCATCTGGCTTTGCATCACATCTGCCGACATTTGTACGTTGTAGCCCCCGGTCTTATAACCTTTCGCTATCGACACATAGGTGAACGTGTTTGACGAGCATTCGTACTTTAAAGATACTTTCGGAAGTACTTGCCAGAAGTCTTGGGAGACACTGGCGTCCATCACGGTGGTTGGGATCGGGAAAAGTTTCTCGATGTCGATAACCGGTCCGTTTTCTACGAAGCCGAAACCCATTCTCATCTTAGCCTCAGAATTGTAATCCATCTTTTGCTTCTCGTAATCCAAGCGGATACCGGCGGTAATTGACAGACCTTCCGTGAACAAGTTGTTATAAGTGGATTGGTGATACAAGGCAAGGCCGTAAGAAGGGGTGTCGAAAGAACCCGGAATATAAAGATGATCGTCCAGTATTTTTAGATAGGGCATCTTAGGGTGATCTTTCTTCAATTGATCGAATACGGGCTGGAGGACGGTCTTAATCCCATCTTCCTTGAAATCGACCGGGCCGTCCGTATGTAGATCATCGTAGAAACCGTAGAGTCCGAAGGACCATTGGTAATTATTCCTCGTGTTGCTCTTGATCGCCAATTCCTCGCTGAAAGCGTTTTGCTTTTGCTTTTGGTTGAGGGTAAAGATCGAGAGAGGGGAGAAGTCTTGATCCATCTTCATGTCATCCTTGAAATATTGATGACCGGTGGTGCTGCTCAGTATCACGTGCTCATTTCGGTATTCGAGGGACAGGTTATTGGCGATAACAGTCCGTTTATAAGAGCTGGGATCGTTGATATTGATAGGATTTACATACTTGTGATCGGTATTTCCGGTTCCGATGAACATGCCATATGGAAACGCTCCTTGATCCGTATAATCTACGGAAAGGGAGTAGGAGGCACGGAAGTTCGGATTGAAGCGACCTTCTAACTTGAATCGGCCGCCTACATTGTCTTCCTTATCGATCTTTTTCCCATCGTAGGCATTGGTGTAGAAACCGTCGCTATGGTCATAGTAAGCGGCGGCGGTGAATCCGATGGTCTCGCTCAACTTAGCATAATGAGAGGCCTTGACTTTATATTGCCCGTAGCTTCCGGCCGATAGGGAGAGTTTCTTTCCTTGGTAATCGAACGGGGAGATGGTATAGATATTTACGATGCCCCCCATGGCGTTACGACCATACAAGGTTCCTTGCGGCCCTCGTAATACCTCGATGCGTTGGATATCGGTCAGCTCGAAATCGAAGGTGCTTTTATCCAGATAAGGCACGTTGTCTACATATAAACCCACGGATTGTCCGCTACTTCTGGCTCCGATACCGCGGATATAGATGGCCGAGGTTAGTTTTGCCCCATAATCCGGCATGTATAGGTTAGGGACGAAAGAACTTATATCCTTTAATGCGTCGATCTGCCTGCCGGAGATCATTTGTGGGGAAAGGATCGATACGGAACCGGGTAACGTGCGGAGATTATTTGTCTCCTTCGTGGATGAGGTCACGATTACCTCACCCATGTTATAGGTTTTTATCGTGTCGTTCTCGTTAGCCTTGATGTCCTCGGCGTATACATTTTGCAGCCCCAACGCACCTAGGGCGATGATACCTAAGTAGTGTCTCTTCATCGAATTTCTTTTGTTAGTATATTTTTTCAATCGCGAAGAAACGGTAAAGAAACAGGATGGTCAATCACTAGATGTAGTGATTTTGAAAGCTGGTTTGTTGGCTTCGCTATAGTTCGATATCGTCGCCGGAGATGATCCCGTTCATGATGGCGTAGAAGGTGAGGCCGGATACGGTCTTGATGCCCAGCTTGGCGGTGATGTTCTTACGATGGGTGAGGACGGTGTTCAAGCTGATGTTCAGCTTATCGGCGATCTCTTTATTCGTGATGCCTTTTACGATCAGTTGAAGTACGTCTACCTCACGGCTGGATAGGTCCTTGTTGTTTTCGGTTGTGGTGTTGCTGGAGCTGTCGCTCGTAAATAATTGTTGCAATTGCTCGATAATGGTCTCTTGGGAGGAACGTAACGTGATACGGTTCGTAGACGAGAGTGCCCCGTGTTCTTCGGTGCTGTCGATGAGGAGGGCGGTCTTGTTTCTTCTCGGGAGGAAGAAATCCGCGTTGAGCACAAGGGTATCTGAATCGGTGAAATAGTAATCGTAGGTGTCGCTTCCTGTGGAGGAAAGCATCTCGAAATTTGGAAAATAGCAAACCTCTACCGGGGGGAAGTAGTCGGTCAGCAAGCTTTGCAGCCCAATACTTCTTAGGGTATCAGACAGTATGATCGCTATTTGTTTGTTTCGATGCATTTCAGATCGTTAGATACATAATTTTTCCATGGCCGAGACCATGGGGGTAAGGATTCGATACCGGATCCGGTTGTGTTGTTTGATATCTTTCTCCAGACTACAGATGGAGAAGAGGACGGCATAACATAAATTCTCGTCGTAATCTCCCGAAAGATGCTTGACCATGATACTTTTTAAGTCGGCTAAAAGGGCCTCGATGGTATCTTCCGTACGTTGCTCGGAGGTGATTTGCAATCCATCGATCGTTCCCGCCGGTTCTTTTCCCAGCTTTTTACTTAACGACATGCAGTAGGGGAACCATATCTTATCATCTTTCTCAATGCGGGCGATGAGTTCTTCCTTGAACGAGGAGAAGAAGCGTCCTATCAATCCAAGAGTAGGATTGCCTGGCGTACTCATCGAGATAAAGGAACCTAGATGGCGTTCTATATTGGGGAGCTGATAACGTAAATAGTATTGGTTCGTCTTTGTCAGGTAATCAATGATCTGCGATGTATGGAAAGTTTGTAACTTCTTCTCCGGAAAATACTCCTCGTTGAGGAAGGTATTGATCACTGTCAATAAAAAGTCCGTATCCAGCGAATGTTCTTCACAGAGCGTCTTCACCGATTTGTCGCCAAGCCCGAGACGAATCCCAAACCGGTTGATTACGGGAATGAGTGAGGGGTGTTCTTCCACCACCTCACTCAATTGCATATTTGGGTATACTAAAGGCATCTTATCAAGCTTGTTCCCATTGTTCACGTAATAACTTGACGGCGGCGGGGACTACCACGTTACGGTCTCCCTGACATCCGCACTCGAAGCTTACGTAGTTGTTATAACCAATCATTTTCAATCCCTTGAAGCCATTGATATAGTTATCGGCATCTCCATCCTCACCCGGCATGCTGCGACGTTTGCGGCTGGCCACGTGTACGTGTTGGAGATACTCTCCACCAGAGATAAAGGCTCCCATATCAGAGGTCTCTTCCCATGTCATATGCCAGAAGTCGCCCATGCAACGTACACCCGGATTATTGATATCCCGGCATAAAGAGGCGGCGTCGGCTACTTGACGTAGATAAAAACACTCTTTTCGGTTCAAAGGTTCAAAGATGACGCTAGTCCCATGCTGGGCGGCGAAAGTTCCCATCTCGTTGAATTGCTCGCAAAGGAAATCCCGTGTCTCCATCGTATGAGGCAAGGCGGGGACTTGACCATTAAAGGCAGGGACGATAATCACGCCCGTAGAACCTAATTCACCGGCTGCGGCGATGATCTCTTTCATCGTATCCATGCATTCCTTGCGGATGGCTGGATCGGTAGAAAGAATAAAGCCTTTGAAGCCGGCGCAAATGGCACTCACTTTGATATTACGTCCGTTTAAGGCCTGCTTGATCTCGTTTACCCGGCTGGCTAATCCTCCGCCACCCGGCTCAAAACCTACAACGCCCAACTTCTCCATAAAATCAAGTTTCTCGTTCAAACTTTCACCCGGGGCGATTCCCTCTTGGAAAGAAAGCTTTAATTCAAGGTCCTTGCCGGGCTTGTCGCTCCCTTTTTCTCCTTTGGCAGTGTTTGCCGACTTGGAAGAGCAGGAGGCCAAGGCCGTACTTCCTACCGCTAAAGCAGCGCCGGATAAGGAGGTTCTTAAAAAGTTTCTTCTATTTAATGTCATAAACAGTCTGGATTATTTCTTGTCGATTGGTTTACCCGGAACAGGAACGA
>OGEG01001545.1_pt1 | contig 15038 bp, 22 predicted proteins | sample 1570621 | NCBI WGS metagenome assembly OGEG01 (sample SAMEA2582130, study PRJEB24529) | metagenome | biome: Human gut stool | place: China | collected 2011 | reverse complement strand
TAAGCATTTCATTAAATAAAGAAACAGCATGTTTAAGAGTATTCATTTGAAAATGTAAATAGAAATCTATTTCATTTTTCTTTTTAGAAACGACTTTTAATTCAATAATACAATATAAATTAAATGTCACTTCTGCAATTCCATAAGATGATTCTATTTGAATAAAATCTTTATGTTCTTTAATGATATAATTTGGATTTTCTTGCATACAAATCCATTTCTTAAAAACATTCATATATAAATCTTTATAAAATTCATCCAAAAGAATCATCCCCTTTATTACTTGTTATTTACAATTTCTAATGCTTTCTTTAAAACATTTGCCCCATTCATTAATCCATAATCTTTCATATCAATAACTTCAATAGGTGTTATATTTGTTGCTTTTTGAAGTTGTGGTAAACAATGTCTTACTTGAGGTCCTAACATCACAACATCCCATTCATCTATTACCTTTTCTGCTTGAGTAAGTGGATAAGCTGCCACTTCAATATCAATTCCTTGATCTTTTGCTGCGCTTTCAATTTTAGATACCAACATACTTGTTGACATTCCTGCGTTACATACTAATAATAATTTCATTTTTTTACTTCCTCCTTTGACTACATTGAAATTTTAACATGTCTTTATTTCTATTTCTTTTACATAAATCATCTTGATAAGTCTTTTTCTTTTTTATGTTTAATTGATTAAAAATAATGAAAAGTTTTTCTCAAACACAAAAAAAGCCTTTCGGCTTTTCTTGGATATATATAATTGGGAAGGGAATATGAAAAACTATTCATATTGTAAAAGGTTGTTCTATCTTTTACACCTTTAATATACCCACCTTTTGTGAACTCAATACAACTTTTTTATGTCATTTATGTAAAGAAATACTGTTAATTATGTGATTATATTCTTAATATGATTTTTCCATACTATAAATGGAGGTGTTTTTATGTCTTTATTAAATAAAGAAATTGATGATTTTGAAGGAATTGCTTATCATCAAAATCAATTTAAAAAAATAACTAAAAAAGATTTACTTGGAAAATGGAATTTATTTTTCTTCTATCCTGCTGATTTTACTTTTGTTTGTCCAACAGAATTAGAAGACCTACAAGAAAAATATCAAGAATTTAAAGAAGTAAATTGTGAAATTTATGCCATTTCAACAGATACACATTTTGTTCATAAAATGTGGCATGATATGTCAGATTCTATTTCTAAAATAGAATATCCTATGCTGAGTGATTGTAAACATCAACTTGTTTATGATTTTGATGTCTTTGATGAAGAAGAAGGATTAGCTCAAAGAGGAAGTTTTATTATTGATCCTGATGGTAAAATTGTTGTTTATGAAGTTAATTCAAGTGGTGTAGGAAGAAATGCTGATGAACTTTTAAGACGTTTACATGCCTGTCAATTTGTATATGAGCATGGAGATAATGTTTGTCCTGCTAAATGGAAATTAGGTGAAAAGACGATTCAAACAACTATTGAAAATATTGGTAAATAGAAAATGACTGTTTTTTAACAGTCATTTTCTATATCTTAGTATTCTAAAAGCTTATTTGTTAATTCATTCATTGCTTGAATTACTTGTGTAACCTCTTCATTTAAATATACTTCTTGATTTTTGATTTCTTCTTGATAAATATTAATTTCATCTGCAAAATCAGGATTTTCTTGTTCTGCTTTTTCAAAGATTCCTAATAAAGCAGGATATGTTTTAGCAAATTTAAATTGTCTATTTGTTGTCCAAAATACATTATTTGGATTTGTTTCTTCACTTAATCTTCTTTGTGCTCTTAAGTTTGATTCTACAGAGAAATCATAAAAACCATATTCAGATCCGCCATTTATATGCCAAGCTAAATCTAAAGCTCCATCTTTATCATTAGAAATATTACCTTTTTCTAATGCTTGAATAATATCATTGAATAATTCAATATTTTCTTGGTATTGTGCAAATGATGTTGTAATCGTAGAAGATAATTCAATACCAATAAAATGATCTTGAATATACTTAAAAGCTTCATGAAGCTTAAGATTTAATTCTCTTCCTTCTTTTCTAAGAGCATCCTTTTCTTTTTCAGTCTTAGCATCAGCAAAACGTTTATTTATATTTTCAATTTTTTTATTTACTTTAATTGTAGCTTTCTTTAAAGAATTTAAAGATTGATTATATTGACTTACATCAATTCCTGCTTTTTTAGCAATATCTTCATTTAATTCATTTAAATCATCGACCGCCGCTGTTAAATCCAACTTCATAACAGGGGCTTGATCTAACCAAATAGCAAGCATTCCATATGTATTGATATTAGTTGTCATAACTTCACGTGAATAAGTTGAAGGATTATCTGATTTTGTATGATAATGCATTTGAATCCATCCTTTTTCTCCTTCAGATGTTCCTGGAACATTCACAAAATAAGGAACCCCAGCATGACGATAAGAAACACCATCTTCCATTGTATTTGCATCTACAGAAGTGTCATTGATTCCTTTAGGATAAATATTATCTTCTGGATCAATTGCAATTTCATTTACAAATTGTTTAACTGCTGAGGCATATTCTGGAACACAAGATATTTCCATTTGACTAGCTCCATCATAAAATGCTGGTAATTCAAAATTAAGCATTGCTATTGTTTTCTGTGCCCATTCTGGATGAACTGTATTAATCATTTCCCAAGCACCTGTTGTCCAATCATATTCAGTATTAGCTGCACCCCATTCTTCTGAACCATGTGCAATAAATAAAATATCATTTTCAGGTGTATAATTACTTTCTTTCATTGCTTTAGCAATAGCCATAATTAAACCAATCGCACAACTATCATCTTGAAATGATCTAAAATAAATATCATAATGACCAGAAATAATAATTTGTTGTTTTGAAGATTTACCTGGTATCTTTCCTACAACATTGTATGAAACACCATCATCTAAAGAATAGTCATTATCTATTTTTAGTGTTGTTTTATTATTTCCAGCTTTTAATGCTTTTTTTATACTTTTATAATTATTTTTTGAAATAGCCACCGTTGGAATTAAGTCATCACAACATACATCCTGTACATTAATTTGATCATCATCATAAGTTCCATAACCGCCATTATCATACGTCACTAATGCTGCTGCTTTATGTAAAGCGGCTTCTTCCATATACATATCGATCCAAGCTACATTAAATTGATCTACACCAGCAAGAACAATCTTACCTTCAACATCTTTTCCTTCATAATCTGCTGCTGTTCCATTACCAACATCAACCATTTCAGCAACAATTCCTTCTTTTGAAGTTCCTGATAACTGATAAGATGCTGGCATCATTTGAATATCTGTTCCTTCTATTTTTAAAGAAGCTGAGTTAAATTGCCATTTATCTACAGTCACAGGAATTTTTTCTGTTTCTAATCCAATTTTCCCCATTTCCTTTTCAATATAATCAGCTGCTTTATGTTCAGCATCTGATCCTGCAGAACGATATCCTAACTCATTAGATAATAAATCATCATCTTCTGCTAATGCTTTAGAAATGTTGTAAGCATACTTTGCATCAACATTCTCTAAATAATGATCCATTGTTGTCTTTTTAGGATTACACCCAGTCAATGAAACCATCATTGTTAAAACAATCAATAAACTTACCCTTTTTTTCATTCTCTATTTCCTCCCAAACAATAAAAAAGACAGATGTTTATACACACCTGTCTCATCATCATATTTTGAACTATCTGTAACAGAAATCCTACTTACTGACCATTTCATAAGGTATATATAAACACTTTACAAAACTGAGCTTTTAACTCAATCAATAAGGGCATATGCCCTTCCGTATTCCACTAAATACGGTTCTTGTCTCTTCAACAAGTCTTCGGCATCTGACCCGGCCGTCCGTGTAGCCTTTAGCATATTGCTGGTCATTCTGTACAGATTTTTGTACGAAATTTATATTACATAAGTTTATTGATAAAATCAATATTATTTAATAAATTTTAAAATATGTTAAAATTGTATTGAAGGGAGGAAATAATCATGTTGCTTGATAAATTAAATATTATTTTAAATTCTAGTGATGAATTTTCTCCTAAATATATCATTAGTTCATTTGTTAAAAATAATCTTTATGAAATTCCTTCAATGTCTATTGATGCGATTGCCCTTTCATGTCATACATCTAAAAGCCAAATTTCTAAATATGTAAAATCATTAGGTTATGAAACAATGAAAGATTTTAAAGAAGATTGTTTGGATAATATTTCTGGTATGGAAAGAACTAATAAAATTCTCTTTTCATTACAAAACAGTATAAAAAAACAATATACCGATTTTACAACAAATATCATTGATGAATTACATTTTGCAATGAATCAAATTGATGAAATCAATTTATTAAAATTAGTAAATGATATAAAGAAAAGTAAACGTATTTTTGTTTATGGCCATGGTCATGCTAGAACACTTTGTACCTATATTCAAAATGAACTTTCTACCAAGCAAAAAGAAACCATTATATGTGATGTTGATTTTGAAAAAGAATATCACTTTCAAGATAATGATCTTCTTTTACTCATTAGTATCAATGGAAATACGTTTTACTTTGATAAAAGAGTGGTGCATCATATTTTAAAGTGTTCAGTTAATACATGGCTGATTAGTTGTAAAGATAATATAAACTTTTCAAAGAACTATTTGTATATTCCAACATTAAATGATAAATATAATGATTATTTATTAAGACATATTCTTGATTTTATCTTGATGTATTAAGTTTCCATTTTGGAAACTTTTTTATTTTATTTATATTTATTTTCTATAATGATTTTGCAATTAAAAGAAAAGGAACACAAACAATGGGATTTAAAAAAGATTTTTTATGGGGTGGTGCCACAGCTGCCAATCAATGTGAAGGTGGCGCTAATGAAGGAAACCGAGGACTTGCTAATGTAGATCTTATGCCTTTAGGTGAAGATCGTTATTTAGTTGGTACTAGTAAAATGAAAATGTATGATTTTGATGATCAACATTTTTATACAGCTTTAACATACATATCATGCATTCCTCTTACAAATTCTTCATTAAAACTAAACGTATGACATTCTAATCCCCCTCGACGAAGTAAATCCACAATTGTTAATGTTTCTCCTTCTTCATATCCTTCAGCCATTAATACTGCAACACGTCCCATTTTATTCATCCTCCTTGACATCAAATGCACTAAAATAAACCATTCTCTTTTTAACCGCTAAATCATCTCCACCTAATAATTCTACAAGTTTATAAGCAAATCCATAAGCTGTTGCTGGTCCTCTACTTGTAACAATATTGCTATCAATGACCACTTTATCATTTAAATAAGTTCCTTGTTTTATCTTTTGATCATAGCCTTGATAAGCTGTAAATTTTTTATCAACTAATAAATTTGCTTTTTATAAAACAATAGGTGCTGCACACATAGTACAAACATATTTACCTTTTTCATTCATTTGTTGTAAATATGAAATAAGTGTTGGGTTATTTTTCATCGCTTCTGCTCCACCATAACCCCCTGGTAAAATAACCATGTCATAATCAAGAAGTGTCTCATTTAAGATGTGATCACATCTTACAATGATTTCATGTCCTCCTTTAACCTCTTGTTCAAAACCTACTAAATCACATTGAAGATGTGCTCTTTTTATAATATCTGCAATTGTTAGAGCTTCACCTTCTTCAAAACCTGATGCTATTATAATTGCTGCTTTTTTCATCATTATTCCTCCATTTCATCTTTACAATAATCTTTACAATGAAATGAAACAATGGATTTCCTAAATTAAGAAAAAAGTCTAAGAATTTCTTCTTAATCTTTAAGATATTCAATAACATCTTTAGCATCTTTGGTTTCTAATAAAACTTGCATGGCTTGTTTATTATCCATAACTGCATAAAGATCTTTTAAAGTATTTTTAGTTACTTGAGGTTCTTTCATATTCATAGCAATCATAAAAATAATCTGTACTTGATGTTGATTCCATAAAATAGTTTTTTTAAGGTTGCTATAACGATTTTAGATTTTATAATTTCTTTTTCACTACCATGAGGAATAGCAATATTATTACCTAAATCAGTAGCCATGATTTTTTCTCGACGAAATACACTTTCTTTATAGTTTTCACTAACATAGTGATGTTTATGTAATTCATCACATAAACCACCATCCAAGCTGTAATAGCTGTAAAAACAATAGCTTCAAATTTTGTTTTGGGCATTTTTAATTTTTTTTCATAAATTTCCTCCTAAAAAAATAAATGCCACCTCGCCGTCTGACAGTAGCAAGGTGACATTTAGTGTCTAGGTGTATTTTAGAAATATTGTATTTTAAAGACAAGAAAAAATATTTTTCTTGTGCATCTATCACAAAAAAACAATCAAGCTTTATTTATGCTCTATGCACAACTGTGCTTTTTTTAATTGTTTCTTCAAAGAGATGATCTTTATAACTTTATAAACCAAAATTCCTAAAATAATCAAGCATAAACAACTTAATTGATTATATCCACCCCAATAATACTCATCAGTATTTCTAACAGGATAAATATCAATTTCTATACAAATCCAAATAAGTGCTAATACTCCTCCTGATAAATAATGCCAAAATAATTTATTTTCTATTTTCTCTTTCGTCATCATCTTTCTCCTTTATTTTAAATCTTCCAATTTATGAATTATTTCTTGGGAAATAATTTGTTAAAAAGGAATTATATTATTATACTGATTCATTTTTTCAAACTAAAATAACATAATAAATAATAAAAAACTTATTATCAAAATAACTATTTTTTCTATTTTATACTCTTCTATCAATGGATTATGTGAAAATTAATTTTTTTAATTATTTTGTTTTATTTATTCAATAAAATAGTTTATAATAACCATGTTGGAAGTGTAGTGTTTGTATAGAGATTGAGCATCCTTGATGGATGCTCATCTTTTTTATACCATTTTAATAACCATGATCTACATGTTTCCATTCACCCTGTTTATTTCTTACAAGTAACCAAATCCAATCTTTATAAGTACTATTAGGATTTAAAGAACCATCTCCACCACTTCCATCAACATCAAATGTTGATGTTAAAACAATAGCTTCATCTCCACCATATTGTTGTAGTATTTCTTTAAAATAATTTTCATTATCTCCCGCATAATAAATTTCTTTTAATGTACAGCCTTTAAAATTTTCATTAAAGTAATCAATAACTGTATTAATTGCTGAAGTAATATCATCATAGCTATAAATATTTGAAGTGACTTCTTTTTCTACAATATCATTTTCTTCTCTTTTTTCTATACGAACAAGCATATTGATATCTGTTTGAATAACATATTGATAAGAATCATCAATATATGCTTTATAGTTTCCTCCACTATAATGACTAGGAAGGATGACTTCTGTAAGAGGAAGTTGTTGATTCATCAAAATATCTTGTGCATGTTTAATAATTTCTATTGGGTCTTTTTCAAGAGTTGATGTAATACTATCTGTAAAACCATATTCTTTTGAAACATATTGAATGATTTTGTTATTTTTATCATAACTAACATCAAGTCTTAAAGTTGGTTCATCTTTATCATTACTGAAATTAAAATAATTTTCTTTTTTATCTTCATAAACATAACCATTTTTCATCAATTCATCTATAACTTCTTGAGGAAGGAGTTCTTCTAATTCTTTGATTGTTTCTGATTCACTTAAAGTACTAAAACGTAAGTATTTATGTTTTGATTGCTTTAATTCAGTATTAATTTCTGTACGTTTTGCTTTTCTTTTTTGAACAAACATTTGTCCTTTTTGATTAAAAGAAAGTTCTACTTCAAAAAGTTTACTTGCTTTTGATTTATAGTTCACTTCAATTCTAAAATTATCAGAAATATCTTTTATCTTAGAGTTAAAAAGATAATCTTCTGGTTTCCAAATAACTTTTAAGCCTTTTTTTGTATGATAATATTTTTTATAAAGATCATAAGAAATCGTAGTATCACTTTGATAGACTTTTCCACCTAGATGAATCTCTAAAGGATTTCCTCCTTGAACAATACGAATTGATTCTATTTTGTCACTTTGTACATCTACTGTAAAATAACTTGTTGTAAGATACCCATCTAAATAATATTTTCCATCATAATTTTTTAAATCTAATTGCGATTGTTTAAAATCTGTTTTTTTAGAAAAATACTTTTCTTCATATTTCTTTTTCAATTGCACTTTATCCATTATATCGACCTGATCATGAATTAAATAATAATCCATAGGTGTTGCTTGAGTAGTAATAGAATTATAGGTTTGATTATAAGCAAGAATTTCAAATGTATCTTTTGTTTCTTTGTTTTGAATACCTAATACAAATAAAAGAACTACACAAGAAATAATCAAAATAGGTTTATAGTAATGATGTTTTTTTATAGGAATTTGTTGAATAAGATTTTCATCAACTTGAATTTCATCATAATAACTTTTAAATGATTTATTTTTCATCAGCCTCTATCTCCTTTCTTAATTGATTTCTTGCTCGGTTTAATAAAACACGAACATTATTTTCTTTGATATGTAATAATTCTGCCATTTCTTTTGTTGAATATCCTTCATAATAAAATAAATAAAGAACTACATTATACTTTTTAGAAAGCTTATTTAAATAAGGGGTCAAATCAATTTCTTGCTTTTCAAAAATATAAGTTTGTTCATCGATTTCATCTACTTTATTATGCCAAAAAGACTTCAAAGATGTTTTACTACAATTAAGTGTTACCCTTATAAACCAAGCTTTTTCATGTTCTAAAGATTCAAAAACAGGTTTTCTTTTCATATAACGATACATCACATTTTGAAAGATATCATCTGCTTGATCTTTTTGATGACATTGACTAAAAGCTAAACGATAAACCAGTTCTTTTTCTCGTTGAATCACTTCTTCCATACAAAAACCTCCTTTCATTAGTAATACTTTTTAAAGTAGTTATTTGTTACAAAAATTATAACATTTTCATAAAAAAATACCTTGGTATTACCAAGGTAAATGATCTATATTAAGTTTTTCATAATTTATATTTTGACTTTGATAATAATGAACTTGATGATTCTCATCATCAAGGATTTTAATGATATTATTTTTAAGTATGACAATCGTTACTTTTATATCACCTTTTTGACTCATAATATAAAATTCATATTGTTTTTCTTGATTATCTTGATTAATATAAGAAATTGTAGGATTATTTGAAAATTCTGTTTTAATTGTTTTAATCTTTTTAAAATCATTAATATTTAAATAATCACAAAATTGAATAACTTTCTTTTGTGTCAAACCACCAGAATACATAACCACTAACGAAGCAGGTTCACGATAAGCTAAAGCCAATTGGTCACCTACATAATAATCACTGCATAATCTTTGGATGATATTATTATAATTATTTTCATATTTTTGTTGTTTTTGGACTTTATACATACCAATTAATGTAATTGCAAAAATAAAACAAACAATACTGATGATAAAAATATCTTTTCTTTTTTTCTTTCTTTTTTGAATAATATATTCATTGCTTTGAAGAAGTTCTTCATAGTCTAGTTTTAAAACAGATGTTATTTTAGCAAGTAAGGTAATATCAGGATAACCTCTTCCTGTTTCCCATTTACTAATTGTTTTGTTGCTGACTTTTAGTAAATCAGCAAGTTGACTTTGAGTGTACCCTTTTTTAAGTCTTGCATTTTTTATTGTTCTAGCAAATCTATCATTATCCATATACCTTACCTCCTACTTCAACTATACAAGAATCAAACTAAAATAGAAAGAAAAGGACTATCTACCAATTGTAGACATAAAAAAACAACAAGTTTTACCTTGTTGTTTATTCAGTAATCATCCCTTTATAGTTCATACCATATAGTTTAGCAAAACGGCTCATTGTATATTCCCCAGCCACTAATTGTTCCTTTGTAGGTGCATATCCTTGGAAAACAAAATACATATCTTTTCCTCGTAATAAACTTTCATCTACATAACCATAAAAACGATCTAAAACATTACGAATAGCTCCTGACATACTATGCCAATAAAGTGGTGAACCAATAACAATTGTATCTGCTTGTTTCATTTGTTCAATAACTTCATCTAATTGATCATCTTCAAAGTTTTGACCATAACTGTAGATTTTATAATCAACTAGATTTAATGTTTTAAATTCTTGATCTTTTAAGAATTTTTTAGTAAGTCTTACAGTATTTCCATTTTTATTAGCACTTCCATTAATAAATAAAATACTCATTTTTATATCTCCCTATAACTTATATATAATTGTGTTTCATTTCTAATAATTTTATAGTGTTTAATAATATTAATTAATAAATTAATTTGATATTCTTCGATATCACCTATCAAATAAAGTTGTTCATTTGAATCAAGTGATTGAAAAGAATAGTCATTTCATAAACCAATCCAAAAGGATTAGAAGAAAAGGAAACAGGTTCCCTTTTATCTAATTGAATCATTAATGACCTCCAAATACTTTAAATTCCATTGTATTTAATTTATCATCAATTGTTTTAACTTCATCTTGACTTAATTCAACATTACCTGCTTCAAAGTTAGATTGAAGTCTATCAAGTTTTCTTGATCCTGGAATTGGAACAATGAAATCATATTTATTAATCATCCAAGCAAGTGACATTTGAGCATTTGTTGCTTGATGTTTTTCACCAATTTGAGAGACAACATCTAATAATTCATTTGTCTTTTTAATTTCTTCTTCTTTATATTGTGGCATATCAGGTCTAAAGTCTTGTTCCCCACTACCGAAATCTTTTTTAGATTGATAAGCTCCTGTAAGTGCCCCATTAGCAAGAGGAGAGAAAGCAACATAAGTGATTCCTAATTCTTTACATACAGGCATTAAATTTTCATGCCATCTAGCCATCATTGAATATCTGTTTTCAATAACAGTTACAGGACATACAGCATGAGCACGTCTTAAGTATTCTTCATTTGTTTCAGAAATACCCCATGCTTTAATCTTTCCTTCTTCCATTAATTCTTTCATCACACCAGCAACAACTTCTGGTTCTACTTTAGGATCAATACGATGTTGATAATAAATGTCAACATAATCTGTTTGTAATTTCTTTAATGATCCTTCTAAGGATTTTCTAATTGTTTCTGGTGAACTATCAAATTCAAGGTGATCACCCATATGTTTAACACCAAATTTAGTACATAAGATAATATCTTTTCTAAATGGTTTAACAGCTTCACCAACAACTTCTTCGTTATAAGCTGTACTTCCATCAGGATTAATTCCTGTATAACATTCAGCTGTATCATAGAAATCATATCCCATTTCATGCGCTTTTCTTAAAATTTCTACAGCTTCATCTTTTGGTGTTGGTACACCACTAGCATGAGATAACCCCATACATCCTAGCCCAATCGCATTTACATACATATCTGTCTTTCCGAGTCTTACTCTTTTCATCTTTCTACTTTCCTTCCTCATAATCACATGAAGCTGATACTTCAGCCCATTTATCTAATTCTGCAATTTTTGCTTCTAAAGTTGATTTAACTGCTGTTACGGCTGCTTTACCTAAAGTTAAAATTTCTGGTAAATCATCATTATGCACAACATCTACAATGACTTTACCAGCTTTATCTGGATCACCTGCTTGTTGATGTTTGTTTTCAAAGTTACCTGGTCTTGATTTACCTACGACTGCTTCATAATCACCAATTTGAGCTTTTGTTCCTTGTAAAGATTCACCATCATAGAATCTTGTTCTAAAAGCTCCTGGTTGAACAACCATTGCTTTAATTCCTAATGGAGCAAGTTCTTTCATTAAACCATTTGTAAGTAATTCCAAAGCTGCTTTACTAGAAGCATAATATCCAGATCCTACAGCAGATCTTGTTGCTGCAATCGAAGTTACATTTAAAATATAACCTGATTTTTGTTCTCTCATTTTAGGAAGAACGGCTTTAATTAATTCAATTGGTCCAAATAAATTAGTTTGATATAAAGTTTGAACTGCTTCGATTTCTCCTTCTTCTACAGCACTACGATAACCATATCCAGCATTATTAACAAGAACATCAATTGTTCCAAATTTATCGTATGCTTCTTTAACTGCATTTTTAATACTTTCTTGATCACATACATCTAAAGAAACAGCAAGTGCTGTTTCAGGATAGTCTTTAACAATATCCATGACTTTTTCTTTATTTCTTGCTGTAACAATTGCTTGATCCCCACTTTCTAAAACAGCTTTCGCAATTCCTTTTCCAATACCACTTGAACATCCTGTAATTAACCATGTTTTCATTTTTTAGTTTCTCCTTTTTACATACATATTTTATTTTTTTATTACTTAAAAGTACAATACTAATAAAGAAATGTGCTATAATTTAAACGCATAGTAGGAGGTCATTATATGATAGAACTTAATCAACTTGAACAACTTATTTATATTGCTGAAAATAAAACAATTTCTAAAGCTGCCAAAGAATTATTAATTTCACAACCAGCCCTTTCACGCTCTATGCAAAGATTAGAAAGTGATTTAGGAGTAGAACTCTTTGATCATTATAAAAATAAAATTGTTCTTAATAAAAATGGTGAATTAGCTGTTAAGCATGCTCAAAAAATCATTAAAAGTATTCAAACAATGATAAATGATGTACAAGATTATGATCAATCATTTCATCGTATTTCTATTGCAACTTGTTCTCCTGCACCTATGTGGGATATTGAACATTTAATTAAAGAACTTTATCCACAAATAACAATTCAAACAGCCGTTATTAACAAAAAAGATTTACTTACAAAATTAAAAGAAAAAGAGTATCACCTTGTGATTACTCCTGAATATATTGATGATTCTCAATATTTTTGTATTCCTTATGTTGAAGAAGATCTTTTATTATCATTACCATTAATTGACAACTAAAGAAAAAATAAAAGAAGGTGTAAAGCCTAAAAATAAAAAAGAAATAAAATTTAATGATTTAGATGGACAAACTATGCTTCTTTATTCAAATATTGGTTTTTGGCATGATTTACATATGCAAAAAACCCCAAAAACTAGATATCTTTTACAAGATGAACGTCTTACTTTTAATGAAATTGTCAAAGCATCAACACTACCTTCTTATACTTCTAATCTTTCTATTAAAAGAGAGGGTAAGATGTCTGATCGCGTGATTCTTCCCATCAATGAAGAAGAAGCCCATGTCACTTATTATGTTGTGATGCTTAAAGAAAACAAGAAAAAATATAAAGATCTCATTGATAAGATTGATCATTATTATGATTATTAAAAAAGAGCAGTGTATTTTTATTTCTTACACTGTTCTTTGCTTTCTATAATAACATCTAACAAATCATTTATATGATTAATTTGTTCATTTGTAATTACTTTTGTTTCAATAGGTTTCAATAATTTACTTATATTTTTCAAATTATATCTAATTTGCGGCATAAGTAAAACTAAGTCATAATTACCTATTACTTTACTACAATCTTCTGTATGAAATGCTTCAACTTCTATGTTCAACTGCTTTTTTTCAATTTCTTCTTGCAAAACATGACAGATATTTTTTGCTGAAATTGAAAACGAACAAGTTATCGCAACTCTATACATCTTTTTCTAAAATATATAATGCATCTCTATTAAAATATGTCATTTTAATAATGCTTGTCTTTCCATTAATTGTTTGAAGTGGTGAAACATATCTTCTTGTTAAATCAATTGCAATTGATTTATAGTTTGATAAATCTAAATTTAATTCAATGTCAATATTGTGTGGAACATATAACACAATTTTATCATCTTTTCTAGCAATTCTAATTTCTGGATTTTCTTTTACAAGTAATTCTTGTATAGCTTTTAACCCATATAAATCATAAGTTTCAAATATATATTTTATATAACCATAATCCCAAGCACCATCAAAACATAAAGCTTGTTGCCAACATTTAGGAGTCGCAAAACCTTCTCCCAACGAAGCTTCAAATCCTTTATTTGTAGTATGCCAACTATAGATTCCTGCCGCTCCATAAGTAATTCCTGCACTGGCTCCAGAAAGTAAAGACATCCATGCAGCTCTAATGATGTCTTCTTTACTCCATCTTCCATACATTTGTCTAGAATATCCCATATCTTCATAACATGGTTCACTATTTATTACTGGTTTACCTTTATATTTATCTGCCATTTCTTCTGCAAGTAAGTAAGGCATTCCTAAGTTTTGAGCATTATGACCACTTTGATAAAAACATAAATCCAAATATGAATAAAGATTATCTGGTATATATGTATATCTTCCTTTTATGTGTGTTGTATATAAACAATTAGGTGCTAATTCTTTTAATTGTTTAGCACATTTAACATAATATTCAATACATTGTTCCGTATTAAAATCAGTATCTCCACTAATAATATAAAGTGGTTCATACTTTGTAAATGTTTCATGAATAATATTTATATAATTGTCAATACAATCTATTGGCATAATACCTTTTGAATAAAATTGACTTGCCCATGTATCAGGAACAAAATTACACCACATTATAACAAGTGCTAATTCAAAGCCTTTTTCTTTAGCACGTGCGCACATTTTATCTGCATGCTCAAAATAAGATAAATTTAATTTTTTATAATTATATTTTCCATCAATAACTTCAAAAGGTTCATAACATAAATCTGTGGCGGATGCATCCCATTGAGGGAGGATGTTGATTTGTAATGTGTTAAAACCTTGTGATTTACGATAATCTAAATAATAATCCCAATCATTATCTTTAATATTTGTAAATGCAGACCAGCATGTATCTGCTAGGTAGAAAAACGGTTTCCCATTTTTCATTAGAATATTGTTTTCTATTGTAAGTGACATAATTTTCCTCCTATTTATTTTCTGTTGTAAATACTATTCTGCAGTAGCTTCTAAACTTTGTTCTTGTTCATATCTTTGTTTATCAGAAACTTTAAAGAATGGATACCAAATTAAACA
>OGEG01001535.1_pt1 | contig 15118 bp, 9 predicted proteins | sample 1570621 | NCBI WGS metagenome assembly OGEG01 (sample SAMEA2582130, study PRJEB24529) | metagenome | biome: Human gut stool | place: China | collected 2011 | reverse complement strand
TCTCCGATACCGATTACTTTTCGCATAGTGATCTTGATTTTTCTCCCAGATAACCTCCGTGGTGGCGTTTCGAATATTCGGCAATGGTGAATCCGGTTTCCTTCATGGTCTGTACTACCAGAATATCGCCGATAACAGTCATGGCAGTAGTCGAAGTAGTAGGAGTCATACCCAGCGTACAAACTTCGGCAGGTTTACCGGTACTTAGGCAAACATCCGATTCGTGCGCCAACGGACTATCTGGATTTCCCGTGATAACGATAAACTTCAGTTCCGGGTCCAGATTGTGAGCAAGTTGGGTAAGTTCGACGATTTCACGCGTCTTGCCGGAGTTGGAGATAAGCAGGAGCAAATCATTTTTCTGCAGGATACCCAAGTCACCATGTTGTGCTTCGCTAGGGTGCAGAAATACAGAGGGAATACCCGTAGAACAGAAAGTGGTAGCAATGTTCATCGCAATTTGTCCGGCTTTCCCCATACCGGAAGTTACTAGTTTTCCCTTCTTCTGATGTATCTGTTCAACAATAAGTTGTACTGCTTTCTCATAAGCGTCTGTTACAGGGATATTGAGCACAGCCTGTGCTTCCTGTTGCAAAAGTTGTTTAATGGAGTCTATCATATGATCAGTTTATTTTTTCTTTTAGTTCATCCGGAGTGTTTGCTATTTCGTAATAGGTTGAGAAAGGTTGGCGGGCAAAGCCTTTTTCTTCCAAGGTTTTGAGTGCTTTCAGCAGCTCGTTGTAGAAACCATATTCGTTATAGAAGATAACTTTTTTGTGGTGGTAGCCAATAGAAGCGGCAGCTATAACGTGGAAAACTTCGTCGAGTGTGCCTACGCCTCCAGGCAGTGCCACCAATACATCCGACTTTTCCGTCATTATATCTTTGCGGTCGCTCAGGTTGCGGGTATGAATCACCTCGTCCAGTAGAGAGCTTACTCTACCATTTTCTTCCAGTTTGGTCGGGACTACTCCAATGACCTTACCCCCGTTTTCTTTTACGGTGCGTGCTACGCATTCCATAAGTCCGAGGTTGGCTCCTCCGTAAATCAACGTTTTGCCTGTCTGTCCTATCCATTCGCCTATTCGGCGAGCACTTTCGAAGTACATTTTGTCAATGTTTTCAGAGGCAGAACAGAAAATTCCTATCTTTTCCATATACGTTGTAACTGTTATAGTCCACAAATATCTGCAATTTTCTATAAACAGCAATAAGTTTTATTGTATTTTTGTGGCATTAATTCAATAAGGAAGTAGAAAACAATGCATTGCAACGAATATACATTACCTAATGGCCTGCGTATTATCCATGAACCGACGCTTTCAAAAGTAGCTTATTGTGGTTTTGCGATTGATGCCGGCACCCGTGATGAAGCGGCAAATGAACAGGGAATGGCTCATTTTGTAGAACATCTTATTTTTAAGGGAACGGTGAAACGGAAAGCTTGGCATATTCTCAACCGAATGGAGAATGTAGGCGGTGACCTCAATGCTTATACGAATAAAGAAGAAACGGTTGTCTATTCCGCCTTCCTGACAGAACATCTGGAACGTGCGCTTGAGCTACTGGGGGATATTGTATTCCATTCTACTTTTCCGCAACATGAGATTGAAAAGGAAACAGAAGTGATTATTGACGAAATCCAGTCCTATGAAGACAATCCTTCCGAATTGATCTTCGATGATTTCGAAGATATGATATTCCGTAATCATCCGCTGGGAAGAAACATCCTGGGGAAACCGGAACTTCTGAGGAGTTTTCGCACGGAGGATGTCCTGTCCTTTACCCGTCGGTTCTATCAGCCGGGGAATATGGTGTTTTTCGTTCAAGGACAATATGATTTCAAGAAAATTATCCGTCTGGCAGAAAAATATATGTCGGATATTCCTGCTGTGGAAATTGAGAACCGCCGTACGCCTCCGCCTCTTTATATTCCTGAACATTTAACGGTAACTAAAGACACACATCAGGCACATGTAATGATTGGTAGCCGTGGATATAATGCATACGACGACAAACGTACCGCACTCTATCTGCTGAATAATATCCTCGGCGGTCCTGGAATGAACAGCAAACTGAATGTTTCTCTTCGTGAACGCAGGGGATTGGTTTATAATGTCGAATCCAATCTGACTTCTTATACCGATACAGGTGCTTTCTGCATCTACTTCGGGACGGATATTGAAGATATGGATACTTGTTTGAAATTGACCTATAAGGAACTGAAACGAATGCGGGATGTGAAAATGACTTCTTCTCAGTTGGCGGCAGCCAAGAAGCAGTTGATCGGACAAATTGGGGTGGCCTCCGATAATTTTGAGAATAATGCGTTGGGCATGGCGAAAACTTTCCTGCATTACCATAAGTATGAATCATCCGAGCTTGTCTTTAAACGTATAGAGGCTTTGACTGCAGAGACTTTGTTGGAAGTCGCCAATGAGATGTTTGCTGAGGAATATTTGTCAACGCTGATTTACAGGTAGTATTGTGAGATTGCTATGCAGTAAAAGATAGTGGTATACGGATTAAACCATTTGGATCCATCCCCTTGTATTAACTCTATACCGTTATACTAGAGGATAATACAGGAGGATGGTAATTGGTTATTTAATCACAACATTTTTATTGTTTATATACAAATTTTCATGCCTTGCTAAGTTATAAAGGTTGGTTTCTGGACCATTTGATAACCCTGTTTTAGTATTCCACTTTGTAATCTTTGTGTAGATGTCCTCCTTTCCAAGCTTTTTTGCTAGTCCAATCTGCGTATGCATCTGTCCAAAACGGATCATCAGCGGGAAGACCGAGAGGTAGAAAACTTAAGGTTGCCATATAAAGGCTGCCAGTGGAGGTATAACCATCAGCACATTCTGGCTGATGACCGTTGAAGCCGAGCACTAACCAACCATCCTTATCGAAGTTCTGATTTCCCTCATACATATTTCGGTGTACGGCAGTCAGGGCGCAACGTACTTGGGCGGGAGAAACGTGTGAGGGCAATTTTTTGCGTAGAGCTACGTCTGCTAACGATTGGAATGCAGCGGTACGATAAGTAACCGAACGTCCGAAAGCGGGATATGTGCCATCGGGAGCTATCATACGTTCACAAAATTCAGAGTGGCGTATCATGCGGTTCATAGCTTCGTCTAGCTCCTTCTGACTTGCCCAACGTTTAGGTAAAAGATTTTCCAGCATAGCTACCATCATAGAATGCATCACGTAGGCGTTATAATTATCCATACTGAATGATGGACCATCACTATACCAGCCATCGCCTACATACCATTCTTTTACCTTATTTTTACTTACACGAATACGGAACTGGTCGTATTGTACACCTTTTCCCAACAGAAATGATTCTGTTAGTCCGGTGAAGAGTAACCAGTTGTTGTAAGCACCAGTACGATCACGTAAGGATTGGAAGGATTTAATATAGCGTTCTTTTGTAACTTCATCCAATGGTTCCCATAAAGCTTTGGGGGCACGGAGGAAGGCATGTACCAGATAGGCGGCATCTACGATAGGTTGAGCGTGTTTGGTGAAGTTCAGTAAGTCGGGTGATGCAGGATCTACTGCATTTTTTAATCCTTTCAGTACTTCTTCACGCATCTGCTTGCGTAGTTTACCTTCTTCTGTATCATCATCGGGGAGTGCTAGCCAAGGGGCAACCCCGGCGAGTGTGCGGCCTACAGCTTCCAGATGTGTCATGTCTTTGTAGCCTGCTGTTTCACCGCTACGGGTCTCAATGGGCATATTCTGGTGTAGTGTTCCTTCTGCGAGGTTATGGATGACAGGATATGATATTTTCCAAAGTAGCTTTACCCATATGGCTCGATCTTGGGTGCCAGTGGTTTGAATTTCCGTCATGGGAATATTCTTCTTTCCTTTTTTCTTGTCTTTGGCTTGTACTCCTATTGGCAGTAGTATTATAGCCGTTAGTAAACAGATTAGATAATTCTTTCTTTTCATGTTTTTTCCTTTTATTTATAGTGGACTTTTTCCGTCCAGCATTCGGTTATAACGATGTAAAGCTTCGATGAAATAGTAGTCGGCATACGTTAGCGGCACATCTATTTCTGAATTGTGAGGTACGGCACCTACACTATGCATCAGTATAAAGTTTGCATTCTTACCTAGCTCGGCACGGTAGTTGGTACTACCTAGTGCATGTAGAATTTGTTTGGCACTTTCCAGATATTTCTTACTTTTGCTACCTTTGCTATAAGTACTCAGTTCCAGTAATGCCGAAGCTACGCAGGCTGCGGCGGAAGCGTCGCGGTAGTTATTTACCATTTTACAGGCGTTGGAACGGATACCGGGTGTGTAACCTTCTTGAAAGGCGTTAAAGTCCCACCAGGCAACCTTGTCGGAAGGAAGGTTGGGATGATCAAGGTAGAAGTCTGCCATCTTTTCTGCAGTTTTCAAGAAGCGTTTGTCTTTCGTCTCACGGTAACACATGGTAAATCCATAGATTCCCCAAGCTTGTCCACGTGACCAGGCTGAATTATCGGAATATCCCTGAGAAGTCTCTCCTTTGATGGGCTTGCCTGTTTTTTTATCATAATATATGATGTGGAAGCAACTGTAGTCCTTACGTACTTGATGGTGCATTACTTGTTCTGCATGTGAAATAGCCACTTTACGAAAACTTTCATCACCCGTCACTTTGGAGGCATGGAATAATAGTTCTAGATTCATCATATTGTCGATGATAACAGGAAAATCATATACTTTGTCACCGTGCCAACTGCGAAATCCATTCCATGATTGAATGACTTTTGCTTGAGGGCGGAAACGTGTACAGAGTGAACGTGCCGATTCTACTAATATGTCCTCATATTCGTCTTTTGGTGCGAAGCGATTGGCATTACCATAGCTGCAATACATCATGAATCCAATATCATGATTGTCTGTGAAGGTCTTTGCGGGTTCCATTTGATGTGTATAAACTAAGGCAGAGTCTTGCAAAGCTTTGTCACCTGTGTAGTTTGATAGATACCATAATGTACCAGGGAAAAAGCCTGCTGTCCAAAGGTAAATACTTCCTTTGCTGGGAGTACCGTCTTTGCGCATACTGTGTGGCATGATAGCTTTTCCATTTTTTCCTTGTGCAGGGGTTTGCATCATCAAACTATATTGTTTGGTGGCGAATTCCATATTCTCTTTGATAAATGCTTTTTCTGCTTGGGGCGTTTGAGCTTGTGCGGCAGTTAGTGAATATGCCAATGCAGTAAGTACAATCCATCTTTGGGGGATTGCCGGATTCTTCTTTATAAATTTAATCATGTTATTAGATATTATATGTTAGATGTTTTTATGCTGCAAAGTTATTCCTATATAAAATAGGTAGGGGGATATTCCGTCCATTCGAAGGGGAGTTTGTGTTTTCACTTTTGTTTTTAACGTTTTGTCCGGTAAGAAGCTTTTTTAGGAAAGAAATCGTTAATCCTCTCTCTGTTGTGTTAAAATAGATTTTTTTCATGGAGAAGACAAATTCAGTACCTGAAATAGATGAAATATCCTCTTTATTTGAATGGAATTATTCACTTTTGTGCCGGTAAATAATTAACCCTTTATCTAAAATAAAACTTTTATTATGAAAACAAAAAACTCTTTATTATTATGAAAAAGAAAAGTGGCATAATTCTTAGTGCGCTTCCTTTGTTGACTTTAGGTCTTTGTTTCATTTCGAATTCTTCATTCGCAAATGGAGTAAATGGAAATGAGGTGATTTTAGTTAATTCTATGGGAGCACAACAAAAAACGGGCGAAATCCGAGGTGTTGTTTTGGATGGAAAAACGAGTGAACCAGTTATTGGTGCAGCTGTCAAAGTAAAGGGAACTACTGTTGGTACTACTACTAATCTTGATGGTGAATTTATTTTGAAAGCATCAAAAGGAGATGTGCTTATCATTTCTTATTTGGGGTATGAGAGCAAAGAAATCAGTATAAGTCATTTGAAGACTTATACAGTTGAGTTGAGTGAAGCTACTGAATCATTGGATGAAGTGGTTGTGACTGCTTTTGGCGTAGGACAAAAGAAAGAAAGTTTGGTTGGTGCTGTGACACAGGTGAGACCTGCTGAATTAAAGGTACCTTCTTCTAGTTTGTCTACTTCATTTGCCGGACGTCTTTCGGGTGTCATTGCTGTACAACGTAGTGGTGAACCGGGTGCCGATGGGGCCAGTTTCTGGATTCGCGGTAAATCTACCTTTAGTGGCGCAACTGGTGCACTTATTATTTTGGATGGTGTGGAAATCAGCAGTACTGAATTGAATTCACTCGATGCTGAAGCTATCGAGAGTTTCTCTATCTTGAAAGATGCTACTGCTACTGCGCTATATGGTACACGCGGCGCCAATGGTGTAATGATTATTACTACCAAAAGTGGTAAAGATCTTGACAAGCCTATTATTAACTTTCGCTTAGAGGGAGCCTTGACCTCGCTAACCAAAGTTCCTGAAATGGCTGATGGTGTAACCTATATGGAAGCTTATAATGAAGGAGCCGCTCGCCCCACTTCGGCTGCTACTCCCTATAGTAGGGAAAAGATAGAAGGAACACGTGCCGGACTCAATCCCTATCTTTATCCTAATGTAGATTGGTATGATGAGATGTTCAAAAAAAATGCTTTTGCCCAGCGTGCCAACTTCAATATTCGTGGAGGTAACAAAAAAATGGACTACTTTATGAGTGTGGGTGTGAAACACAGCGATGGTAACTTGAACTCGTTGAGCGAGAAATATGGTTTCAGCTATAATAATAACATCAATGTAACCAACTACGATTTTATTAATAACTTGAATGTACAAGCGACTCCTACTACTAAACTGTCATTGGGTTTGAATGCCTCTATTAAAGATTGGAAAGGACCGAATGCTAGTACAAGTTCTTTATTTGCATCTACTATGGAACACAATCCTGTAGACTATCCTGTTTCTTTTCCTGCTGGTTATGGATATGATACCGAAGATATTATGTGGGGGGATAAAAGTGGGGGCCCATTTGCTACCGGTGGATATATGAATCCTGTAGCTGACTACGTGACCGGATACAAAACAAACCATACCAGTATTATTACTGCCAATTTTAAGTTGCAGCAGGATTTGGGTATGTTTATAAAAGGATTGACATTCAATGGATTATTCTCTTACAAAAACAATTCAAGCAGTAATGCCACTCGTGTGAGTGACTATAATGCTTTTGAGGTCGCTTCTCAAAATGACGAAACCGGTGAATATACTCTTCGTAGAACGGGCAATGAACGTGGTACTGCTATTAAAACCTCGGGCTCGCATAGCGGTAACCGTAAACTCTATCTGCAAGCTACTTTAGACTATAAACATACCTTTGGCGGTGTACACGATGTGAATGCCATGTTTTTGTTTAATCGTCAGCAGTACAATACAAATAATGTGACTGACCTTTTTTCCTCACTGCCTGAGCGCAAACAGGGTATTGCCGGACGTGTGTCGTATGCTTACGATGGTCGCTATATGGCTGAAGCTAACTTTGGTTACAATGGTTCGGAAAACTTTGCATCAGGTAACCGCTATGGTTTCTTCCCATCTATCGCTGTAGGATATAACATATCAAATGAGAAATTTTGGGATAATATTCGTCCTGTGATTTCCAACTTAAAACTGCGTGGATCGTGGGGATTGGTAGGTAATGATAATACCGGAGCTGGACGATTTACTTATCTTGAAGATATTGATTTGGGTGGTAGTCCTGGATACACTACAGGTGTCGGTGGAAACAGGGTAACTTACAAGGGACCTAAATGGTCTCGTTTCTTTAATCCAAATTTGGGATGGGAAATAGGAGAAAAGATAAATGTAGGTATTGATCTTCAACTTTATAATAGTTTTAATCTGACAGTCGAAGCATTCAAAGAGACTCGTAGAGACATCTTCTTGAGTCGAGGTAGTACAATCCCCGATTTCTTGGGTTTGAGCGGAGCAACGGTATATGCTAACTTAGGTAAGATGAAAAATATAGGTATGGATTTGGCGATAGATTATAACAAACAGGTGAACAAAGATCTTTTTCTCTCTTTCAAGGGAACATTCACCTATGCGCACAATACCATTTTGGAACGAGATGAGCCTCCTTTCCAAGAATATCCTAACTTGTCATCGGTAGGGCATTCATTAGGGCAATATTTGCTCTATATTGACAACGGATTATTCCCCGATGAAAAGACCATCCATAATAACCCCGATCAAAAAGCTTTGGGATACACTCCACAACCTGGGGATATTTGGTATCATAATCTTCCTAACTACCGTGGTGAATATGATAATGTGATTGATGGCAATGACCGACGTTATGTGGGCAATCAGCAAGACCCGGAAATAGTATATGGTTTTGGTCCTTCTATCAAATTCAAGAAATGGGATTTCTCTTTCTTCTTTCAAGGAGTAGCTAAGACTTCAATTTTGATGAGTGGTATCCATCCTTTTGGTGAGGCACGTATCCGCGGCTTGTTTAAATACATAGCCGATGACCACTGGACTACTGAAAACCAAAATATTGATGCCAAATATCCGCGTTTGACATTGGAAAACAATGGCAATAATACACAAAACTCAACCTATTGGTTACGTAATGGTTCGTTTTTGAAACTGAAAAATGCCGAAGTGGGTTATACTTTCAAAGGCTGGCGCTTCTACTTAAGCGGACAGAATCTGTTGACATTTTCCCCTTTCGATTATTGGGATCCTGAAATGGGGAGCGGTAGTGGTATGAAGTACCCCACTCAACGTATCATCAATTTTGGTATTCAAGTAACCTTTAATAATAAATAAGAATTCTATATGAAAAAGATAGCAAAATTTTTAATCGTATTGGGAATGATAGGGCAACTTAGTTCTTGCGATTATCTAGACATTGTCCCCGATGAACGTGCACAAGAATCGGATACTTGGAAGACGGAAGGTGCGGTAAGAGGATATCTCTATTCTTGTTATGGCTATTTACCAGCTAACAGAACTTTCGGTAACAGTTATTGGCTTGCGGAAGAACTCACAGCTGTTACCAAAGAATTGTTTACCACTTTCAAATACGGTTATTATAGTCCTGTCAGTTTGGGATTTACTAGTAATACATGGTCTACTATTTGGAATGGTATTCATCAATGCTACATGTTCCAAGAAAGCTTGAAACAAGTGTCCAACGAATATGTAACAGACGAAATGAAAAAACAATATTTGGCAGAGTCTAATTTTTTGATAGCTTATTATCATTTCTTGTCTATGCGTTCGTATGGTCCGACCATGATTATTCGCAGTGTTATAGATTTAGAAACACCCATTAGTGGTTTTCCCGAACGTAGTAGTATAGACGAAGTAGTGGCCTTTATTAACGAAAAATTGGATGAAGCAATGTCTGAAGGCGGACTACCTACTACATGGAGTGGAAAAGATTATGGTCGTGCCACACGTCTTGCAGCATTAGCATTGAAATCCAGAGTTTACCTCTATGCCGCTTCACCGCTCTATAATGGAAACACAGAAATGTATGCCGATTTCCGTAGTCCGTTAGATGGACGTCAGTTAATAGCTCAAGAGAAAAGTCAAGCAAAATGGGAAATAAGTGCTACCCAAACAAAGTATGCAATTGATGAAGTGGAAAAAGCTAAATTCCATCTCTATCACGATGCGGATGCCGGTGAACCAAGTGATGCTAAACCGGGACTTCCCAATAAAGCACAACGAAGATTGAGATATACCAATATCGACAATCAGACAGGGAATAATCCGGAAATTATTTGGGCTGACACACGTAATGATGACTATTATGGAATACAGCGTCGCTGTCCGCCTCGTCAGACGCTCGGTGGTAAGTTTGCTGGTATCAGTATGACTAACTGTCCTACTTTGCAAACCATTGAAGCATTTTACACTAAAAACGGGCTTCCAATAAATAAGGATAAAACGTTCGACTATGACGAACGTTATGAATATATTAGTGCTCCGGAAAATTGTGATGGAAACAATTATGAGGATCTTGTGAAATATGCTAATTTTACTCCTAGTAGTGATAAGGTAATGCGTCTTTGCACCGATCGTGAGCCCCGATTTTATGCGTGGACTACCTATCATAATGGATATTTTGAATTTGGTAAATATAACAATGAAGAAATTAGTGCTGATCCGGCTAAGCGTGCTATCAGAATCCATTTGTTGAGAGATGATCCTCATGGTCGTGGTAATCGTACCGATCAGGAGTATTCTATTTCTGGATTTGGAAATAAAAAGGGTGTTGTACCGTCCGCTGAATGGAATGTAATAGAATATCCATTTCCGTTATTCCGTCTTGCAGAGCTTTATTTAAACTATGCTGAAGCTTTAGTTGAGTTGGATCGTTTATCCGAAGCTAAAGTATATTTGGATAAAGTACGCGAACGTGCCGGTATTCCTAGTGTAGATGAGGCTTGGGATAAGTATTCTACTAATCCTGGTTACCAAAACACTCAAGAGGGGATGCGAGAGATTGTACGTGCAGAACGTATGAACGAGTTATATTTAGAAGGTCATAAATTCTTCGATATTCGTCGTTGGAAAATAGCAGAGCAACATTGTGGAATGCCCGATCGCGGACTGAATACTAATGCTACTAAGGTGGAAGATTTTACTCCGATGGATCTTCCATTACCGCGAAATTTCCATAAGGGACAATATCTAATGCCAATTCCTTATCAGGAAATTAACAAATGCCCGCATATTGTGCAAAACCCTTACTATAATTAAAGAAAAAGCTTTCTCTCTCATGTCTATTAGGGATGAGGGGGAAGGCAAATAAAGTATCTAATACAGAAAGAAAATATACTATGAAGAGTAATTTATTAAAAAAAATAGCTGGTTGGGTTATAATGGTGTTCTTTGGGATGACTATATTAACTGGCTGTGACGATTATAATTTTGATATACCGCTCACTCCGTTTTTGCTCTTAGACAGCTACAATGTGAACTTTGACCAAAACAGTGGAGAACGGATACTGGAGGTTCGTTGTAACGAAGAATGGACTGTAGAATTGAGCAAAGAACTACAAGGCTGGTGTAGTGTGACTCGTAATGAAGATGACAATTTGATTGTAAGTGTTATTTTGAGTGAAGACAAATATGTGCGTAGAGGTGAATTCTATGTAAAGGCATTTTCTCAAACAGATACTGTACGTGTAGCGCAGTTAGGTTACCAACAAGCTATTTTGGTATCTCCTCAGAACATGAATATCGATGCTGCCGGAGATAAAGTATTGGTGGAAGTAACTTCGAATGTAGACTATATTATTACCCTCCCCGATTGGATAATAAAAGAGACTCAACCTGATACCCGTGCTCCGCAGGAAACTGTTACCAAACAATACCTCTTTAAAATAGAGAGTAACAAGGGAGCAAAACGTATGGGTGAAATTGTGTTTGCCGATAGTGATGAAATGTCCGACTTGGAGCCAACCGTTATTAATGTGGTGCAAAAAGGACTGGATGTTTACGAACCTGTTGCACCTGAAGAGGGCAACGATATTCAACTGTTTCCCAACAGTGCGGAAGGTGATGGTGGTGTGCCTGGTGGAAATTATGATGCAACTTTCGATAATGATTTGACTACCGAATGGCAAGCGAATTGGAAAGCTCCAATAGGATTGGTATATCCTCAGTATATTGAATATACTTTTGATGAACCGGTAGATTTGGACTACATCATTTATCATTGTACCTATTCTGCTAATCGTTTTAAAGATGTGAAGATTGAAGTGTTGACCGATGTTAATAAAACACGTAGTGCAGAATATGTGAAAGTATACGAAGGGACATTTGATAACGCCAACTCTACACGTGCAGACTTCAATGCTTCCCAAAGCAATGTGACAAAGGTAAAATTTACTATCAGTACTTGCTATAATATGAGCAAACCATTGCGGTGTCAAGAAATGCAGTTCTTCCAAAAAGATCCCAATGCTTTCAAATATGATGAACTGTTTACTGATATCGCTTGCACTGACTTGAAGCCTACCGTCACCGAAGAGGATATTTTGAATTGTAAGAGTTCATTTTACAAGACTTTGGCTTGGTTTATGTATAATAATGAGTACCAACGTGAGTTCCGTATTGCCAACTATAAGGCTTATCCGCATCCTGATATCGATGCTGCTGTTAATAAAACAGCTAAATATAGTTTACTTGATAATCCAACAGGAATCTTTGTTCCTGCCGGAGAGAACTTGGTAGTAATGGCCGATTTGAATGGATTGGATAAAGTGAATATCCGTGTACAGAATCTCGACAAACCAGGACAAGATGGATTTGGAGGAACGGAATATACCATTGTAAACGGTGTTAATACTATTAGCATTAAAGAGAAAGGACTTGTGTATGTGATGTATCACAAAGATGATTATGAAAATGCCCCTGAAATCACTCTGCATTTTGCATCGGGTAAGGTAAATGGATATTACGATAGTCAAAATCCAAAACTGAAAGGACGTTGGAAAGAGTTACTCAATAATAGTGTAGATACTCACTTTGATGTGATAGGTAAATATGTGCATCTTACGTTTACTACGCGCAGTTTCTTGAATTATACTAAGGATGTAGATAACCTGATTAACCTTTATGATGATATGATTTATCGTCAGCAAGAGTTCTTGGGATTGGAAAAGTATGATCGTATGTTTCATAATCGTAGTTATTTCCATGTCCATTATAATAGTGGCTCATTTATGTATGCTACCGATTATCATACAGCCTACATTGAAAGTAGTTTGAATTATCTGGCTGATGAGACCCAAATGGCGGCCAATTGTTGGGGACCTGCACACGAATTGGGACATATTCATCAAACTCGTCCGGGATTGAAATGGCATGGCATGACAGAGGTAACAAACAACATTACTGCCATTTATGTACAAACTAAGGTCTACAACGAGCCGTCACGTTTGACTGTTCAGGATCGTTATGTGTCGGCTTTCAATAGCATTATGGCAGGTCAAAAGGCACATAATGCCGAAAGCGATGTATTCAACAAATTAGTTCCGTTCTGGCAATTGGAACTCTACTTTGGCGAAGTGAAAGGAAACACTCCGATGAAACGGACCGATCACGGAGGTTTCTATGCAGACATCTATGAGAAAGTACGTACCACAGCTAATCCGACAACCGATGGTTTGTGCCAACTCGAATTTGTTTATAACAGTTGCGTATCGGCTGGTATGGACTTGACTGGTTTCTTTGAGAAGTGGGGATTCTTATCACCCATCGATATGATGATTGGTGATTATACCAACAAACAATTCACCATCACTGAAACAGAGATAGCCAATGTAAGAAATCGTATCGTTGCCTTGGGATTACCTAAATGTACAGATGCTGTAGAATATATTGTAGATAACACCGTAGATATCTTCAAGGATAAGAAGAATGTTATAGCCGGTATAGCTTCACATCAAGAAGAAACCAACGATGAAGGAATCACCACTTCTACTATTACCGTTAATAACTGGCAAAATGTAGTAGCTTTCGAAGTGCTCAATGCCGACAATAAACTTATTTGCGTATTTGAAGGTACTAAGAAATCCTATAAGATGAATACTGCTTGGGAAAATGGATATAAGTTGATGGCCGTACAATATGACGGCAGTCGTATAGCCGCTTCTATTAAATAAAATAGAGTTGCTACTTGAAATGAAGGCTGCTTATTTTAGCACAACCTGTTAGAATAGGCGGTCTTTTATTTATCTTTGCATATAAATTAATCTTTATTACGTTATAAATATGAAACAACTTCGCAAGTGGACAGTGGCTGCCTTTTGTAGTTTGGCGGGGGTACTCTACGCGCAAACACCCTCTTACTCCACCTATCAAGTAAACAAGGACCTTACTAACTTTACTGATTGGACAGCATCATCTCTGTCTAAGAACTTTAAAGACAAACATTTGAAAGGCATGGAATCCCAGCTAATGAAGCAATTGGCCGAGAAAATGCTGAGAGGTGATTATAACTCGGCCTACTTGTTACAGAGTTATAAGCCTATACCCTCAAATAAGGTACTGGAGCAACAACTCAAACTCACCAACGGATACAGTCGTTACGAAAATATTACCGGGGTCTATTTGGAAGCTGGAGAAAATGTAGTATTGGTGGGTGACCTTCACGGACGCACCGTAGGACTGCTCATTCCAGACTGGATGCGTCAACCGACTCTAGGCTATCAACCGACAAAAGACCCCGAAGGATGGGGAGTGAAAAAACAAGAGATACTGTTACACGAAGGTGCGAACGTAATCAATGTGAAGAAAGCCGGCAATGTGTATGTAGACTATTTCGCGGATGACCCCGACACTGCACCAGCAGTTACCATTCACTTTGTAACTGGGAAGGTAAATGGGTACTTTGACGCTACTGTACAGAGTAACGAAGACTGGAACCGTCTATTAGATAATGCGGTCAGCCCTGTTATGGATGTGAAGGGGAAATATATTCAACTAGCATACCCTGTGGAGCAATTAAAAAAGTTGGCTTATGGCAAAGGCAAGGAACTGGCAGAAAATTATGATAAGATAATGCAGGTACAATATGATTTCTCGGGTGCTACAAAATATAATCGTATTCCTAAGAAACGTATTTTGGCCCGTGTTAACTTTAACTATTTTATGTTTCGTGATGGTGACGGTGTAGCTTTTGAGGGTACAGATGGCACTATGAAGGCAGCGATAGGTCCGGAAGTGACAACTAACTGGGGCATTCATCATGAGATAGGACACGTGATGCAGATGCGTCCCTGGCTTACTTGGGGAGGAATGACAGAAGTGAGCAATAATCTTTTCTCCATGTATGGCACTATGAGTTTGGGTGATTCCAGTCGTTTGAGTAAGCGCCATATTTATGAGGCTGCTTTTAGTAAAGTACTTAATGCGCCAGAAAAGCAGTTTATTATGTGTGTGAAGGATCCTTTCCATAAATTGATACCCTTCTGGCAAATTCAAATCTATGCCGATAAGATTGGTTATAAGGATTTCTATGCCGACCTGATGGAGCATTTACGTAACCAACCTCATAAAGAGGTTGTGTAAAAAGTAAGCATCAAGTGTTCTTTGACATATTGTATTAAAAAGG
>OGEG01001529.1_pt1 | contig 15204 bp, 10 predicted proteins | sample 1570621 | NCBI WGS metagenome assembly OGEG01 (sample SAMEA2582130, study PRJEB24529) | metagenome | biome: Human gut stool | place: China | collected 2011 | reverse complement strand
ATATGGTTTTGTGTCCTTATAAGCCGTATTTGATCTTTGCGCTTACGGATGAGACGTATTCGCTGGTGTGCAGTGGAGATGTACCGGAGGGGGTCGAGGAGAAGAAATATTTCTTCCTTGTCTCGCTGTTGAACCAGATTTACTGGGTAATTGGAAGCGTGATGGGATCGGTGCTCGGGAGTGTATTGAATATCAATACGGAAGGGATCGATTTCTCGATGACAGCTCTGTTTCTGGTGGTATTTACGGAACAGTGGATGAGCACGAAGGATCACAGAAGCGCCGTTGCAGGTGTTGCTGCATCCGTGATCTGTCTGTTGATCTTTGGGGCATCAGCCTTTCTGATCCCGTCGATGATCTCTATCACGGTGATTTTGACGCTGATGCGTGGGAGTAAGAAAACTGAGAGCAGCCAGACGACGGCATAATTCATGATATTTTCCGAAGGACAGGAAATAGTATGAAAACAGTGCCTAGGTTGCTGCACACGGGTAGGAAATTTTCGAACTGAAAATTCCGTACAATACAGCGGTAGCAGTGGATTTTGCTTGATTTAGGAGGAATAGAGAGGATGGATTTGAGGGCGGTCACACTGATCGCGGTATGCGTTGCAGTAACGATAGTTTTAAGATTTCTTCCGTTTGTGATATTCGGCAGGAAGAAGGAGATCCCCGGATACATTACATATTTATCGGGAGTTCTTCCGTATGCGATCATGGGGATGCTGGTGGTGTACTGCCTGAAAAATGTGAGCTTTTTTGCGGGATCTCATGGAATTCCGGAGATTGCAGCTTCCGCAGTGGTTGTCGGGCTGCACGTATGGAAGAGGAATATACTGCTCAGTATTGAGGCAGGAACTGTACTTTATATGTTTTTGATTCAGGCCGTATTTTAGGATAAGAGGAGAAAGCTCTGGAATTGTGATCATGGGTCATGATCAGTCTGCGGTGGTGCTGGAACTGCAATTTAGTATTCTGAATTGCGGGATAATTTCAGACAGAAGGAACAAGATAACGGTATATTACTTGAGATATTAAAAAAATTATGATATGATAGTCTCATCTTACGGGAAGTCTGGCGGATGGCGCTGAATGCGGAATTTCAATGAAAATCCTGAAGGATCGAAATGGAGAATGGCAAAAGTGCAGGAGCTTTATGACTGGAATGGAGGTCTGGATGAGACGAAGTGACAGAGAATTGAAGGACATGGCTGATATTGTGGCGATCGCGAAACGGGAGACTGTGTGCACCGTTGCGTTCCACGATGAGTCATGTCCTTATTTAATTCCATTGAATTATGGTGCAGAAGTGGAAGAAGGAAAGCTGGTCCTGTATTTTCACGGAGCGAAGGAAGGGACGAAGATCGATAGGATCAGGGAGAATCCTCAGGTTTCATATTGTATTTACGGGAAAAATAGCCTGAAGATCGATTATGACGCAGCCTGCAAGTCGACGACAAGCTTTGAGAGCATCTGCGGAAACGGAACTGCATATTTCGTGGAAGATCTCACATCGAAGAAAAAAGCTCTGGCGAGCCTCATGAATCAGATGAGTCAGAAGAAGGCATTCGAAGAGAACGCGTTCGCGGAGGCAATGGTGAACGCAGTGACGGTCTGGAAGATCGTAACTGAGAACGTCACCGGAAAAAGACATGAATAACATGAGGGATGTGTGTGTGCACGAACGGAAGCCCATGTGGGACAAAGAGGTGAAGAGAGCCGGAAACGTGCCTGCACGGTTCTGATGGATAAGGGAAACATAGAAAGGAGCATATACATATGGGAACAGATTTTAGAAAAGAGATCGGCACGACGATCGATCAGAGACGCGATGAATATACAAAAATCAGTGACGCGATCTGGGGTTTTGCGGAGCCGAGATTTCAGGAGTACGAGTCCACGAAGCTTCAGCAGGAGTTCTTAAAAGCGAGAGGATTTTCCGTCAAGGCAGATCTCGCAGGAGAAGAGACCGCATTTATCGCGGAATGGGGAAGCGGAAAGCCGATCCTTGCGTTTTTAGGTGAGTTTGATGCGCTTTCTAGTCTTCAGCAGAAGGCAGATAGCACAGAGCGCTGTTTGATCGAGGGGAAGACAAACGGACATGGATGTGGTCATCATCTGTTAGGAACTGCGGCGGTAGCAGCAGTGGATGCGCTGAAGTCTTATATGGAGGAGAAAAATCTGAAGGGAACGATCCGTTATTATGGCTGTCCGGCGGAGGAGAATGCCGGGGGAAAGGGCTATCTGGTTCGGGATGGTTTCTTTGATGATTGTGATACGGCGATCAGCTGGCATCCGAGTACGACAAACAGAATCATTCGGGCAGATAAGTATCTTGCCAATTTCCGTGTGTTCTTTACCTTCCATGGAATTTCCTCCCATGCGGCGGGAGCGCCGGAGCTTGGACGTTCTGCGCTGGATGCCGTTGAGATCATGGACATTGGCGTGAATTATATGCGAGAGCATATGATCGACGCAGCGAGAGTTCATGGTGCGATCACGAACACAGGCGGAATTGCTCCGAATGTGATCCCGGCTGAAGCGCAGATCCTTTATGCAATCCGCGCACCGAAGGTGACCCAGGTCAAGAAGCTTTATGAGCGTATGTGTGATATTGCAAAGGGTGCGGCCCTGATCACAGGAACAACGGTGGATATCAAGCAGGTTGCAGCATATTCCAATGTGATCGGCAATGAGACTCTGGAAGAAGTGATGGACAAGCATCTGGATCATTTTATTCCGATCGGGTATACGGAAGAGGAAATCGCATATGCGAAAAAATTCCAGGAAGTGGTTACGGAGCTGGATAAAGAGGGCTTAAAGGATATGATCGCTCATGTTGTGGAAAAGGACAGACGGAAGGAAGTGACAGACATGTCTCTTCTGGACTTTAAGCTGGACCGGAGTATATCATACGGCGGCAGCGGTTCCACCGATGTCGGAGATGTGAGCTGGGTTGTTCCGACAGTACGGGCAAATGTATGCTGTTACGCAGCAGGAACGGCGCTTCATTCCTGGCAGGCAGTTGCACAGGGAAAGGCAAGCGCAGCCCATAAGGGAATGCTGACGGTAGCAAAGATTATGGCATGTACGGCAGTCGATCTGCTGGAATCTCCGGAGATTATTGAAAAGGCGAAACAGGACTGGTTGGAAGAGCTGGACGGTGAAACATATCCGAATCCGCTTCCGAAGGATGCAAAACCGGAACTCTGGTAAAAACATAGTCATTTTTTAGATAATTAGCGTTAGGAAAAAGCTCCAGGAGAATCAGATATGGATTCTCCGGGGGCTTTTTGCATATAGTACAAATTGAATATAGTTTCAGTATATTATATCGTATTCGCAAAAATTATATATAATATTCGAATTAAGCATTAGACGATATAAGAATCGGCATTGTATAATATGCTAAAATACTGAGGGCAAAAATAATTATTTTACAACAAAATAGATAAAAACACAAGAAATGGATCGTGCCCAAATGAATGGGGAAAGAAGAAGGGAAAATTAGAACATGCAGGGTATGAGTCTTTGTTCATCGGAAGGAAATAAGCTTATTGAAAAAATTGACAAAGCCTTAGAAACATCCAGAATCATGAAGGATGTAGAGTGTTTCAGTCACCTGGACCGCTATACAGGTTCTGAGGATGGAGAGAAAGCGGCAGAACGAATCGCAAAACGAATGGAAGAACTGGGAATCCCGGTAGAGCGGGAAATTTATCAGGTATATAGAAGCCTTCCGGGAGAAGCATCCATACGGATCCAAGGGGATTCTTCGGAAGCAATCGTGCCTCTGACTCCGTATGTGTATAGTGGAACAGCGGAAAATCTGGAAGCTGAACTGGTTTTCGACCGGATCAGCGCAACCGGAGGCTGCAGCCAGAAGGAGCAGAGAGCGAGAATGGCAGAATTTGCCGGAAAGATCGTTCTGACATATGAGAACAGCTTTGCGTTTGCATGTGAGGCAAAACGTGCCGGAGTTTTGGGCGTGATCACAATCTGGCATGCGGATCTGGCACACCATGGAACGCTTGGAGGTGTATGGGGAACACCTGAGCCGGAGGATCTGGCTTGTCATTATCCGAGAATTCCGTTTGTGGAAATCACAAAAAGTGCAGGAAAGGAATTGCAGAAAAAACTGGAAGAAAGTCCACTGACGGCATGCCTTAACGTTGAAATGTGTCAGTCAATCGTTTCCAGTACCATGCCGGTAGCACGTATTCAGGGAAGATCGGATAAGTATGTGTTGGTTTCCGGTCATTATGATTCCTGGTATGAGGGGATAACGGATAATGGCGTTGCCAATGCTGCTATGATGGAGATTGCCAGGGTATTTCAAGAAAATCAGGAACATCTGGAGCGGTCTGTAGTGCTTGCCTGGTGGTCCGGTCATTCAGATGCCCGTTATTCCGGATCGACCTGGTATTATGATCACCATTGGGAAGATCTGAAAGAAAATTGTGTGGCCCACATTAATATGGATATTTGCGGCTGTAAAGGTTCGGATGTGGTTGGAATGCGGACATCTATGCTGGAGGGCGAAGCCTTTGACCGAGAGTTTTTAAGGGAGTTTAATGATAAAGAACCGGAGGCACCGACGCCGATGGTACGATTCGCAGATCAGACCTTCTGGGGAGCGGATATTCCGTTTGCTATGATGCCGCAGTTTATAAAACAGGATCATAAAACATTTTCCTGGTGGCATACGAAAGAGGACACCTTTGATAAGGTAGATCCGGAGGTGACACTGCGAGATACAAGAGTCATTGCAAAGTTGACCGCCATTTTCGCTAATTGTGAGAAGCTTCCTGCAGAGATGAGCGGGTTTGTCAGCTTTATGGAAAACGAGCTTCGTTCTATAGAACAGAAGCTTAGTGCGGAATTTGATCTTTCTCCGGTCTGGAGGGCGATCGGCAGCCTGAAGGAAGCGGTTGCAGATCTTGAAAACGCTATGGAGAATCAGAAACATACAGACGATGTCATCATGGAAATAGCGGGAGAATTGGCAAGGATCATGTACACGACATCCAGCCCATATCATCAGGATCCGGCGGTAAAAGGAACGGTGTTTGCCGGACTTGCTATGGCAGAGGGTCTGACAAGGGAAAATACAGAAGCAGATTATTATTTGGCAGTCCAGACAAGATTTGTGCGTCAGAGAAACCGGCTTACAGGACAGATGAACGTAGTTGTGGAGAATTGCCGGAAATGGATCTCTGGATGGGGGAAATAAAGCGAGAAGGAAAAAATTATGTAACAATATAATAACAAGGAGGACATGTGTATGAGAAAAAGGATGTATGGAAAACTGACGGCATTGGCATTGGCCGGGGCTATGGTATTGTCAGGCTGCGGACAGAGTGGGGGAAACTCCGGTACATCGACAGCGGACTCAAAGACGGAGACATCAGCTTCATCCGGTGCGGAAACATCGTCAGGGAAAAACCCAGAGTCCATTGGACGGACAGACATTATTTCGGCGAGTAGCAGCGATATCCGGTCTATGGATCCACAGGAGGGGGTGGATTCACCATCTGGAATGCTGAATGACCATATTTATAATGGTCTGATCAAAATTGATGATAACCGTGAGCCTGTAGGGGATCTGGCAGAGAGTTTTGAGATTGTGGATGACACAAAGTACAAATTTAAACTGCGGAAAGGCGTAAAGTTTCACAATGGAGATGAACTGAAGGCCAGCGATGTGAAATTCAGTTTAGAGCGTGCCAAGACCATGCCAAAAGCAATGTCTAATGCATCAGCCATTGATCATATTTCTGTTGACGGGGATTACGAGGTGACGATCCATCTTTCACATCCATGTCCAGCCTTTCTGTATCTCCTTAAAGATAGCAGTATGAAGATCTTATCAGAGAAGGCAGTAACAGAGGCTGGCGATACATATGGAGAAGCTCCGATTGGAACAGGTCCGTTTATGTTTAAAGAGTGGGTTCCGAATGACCACTGGACGGTGGTCCGGTTTGATGACTACTTTGGTGGACCTGCTACAGCCACTTCGATTACAAACCGGATTATTCCGGAAGGAAGTGCCCGTACAATCGCACTGGAAACAGGAGAGATTGATGTGGTTTTAACCGTAGATCCGGTGGATGCTGTCAATATTGAGAACTGTAAAGATCTTGTTCTGGAAAGCTGTCCGGCACCTTCTATAGAATTTATGGCTATGAACACAACCAAAAAAGGATTGGATGATGTCCGGGTACGTCAGGCGATCAATTATGCCACGAATCGTCAGGAATTCGTAGATACGATTGTAGAAGGTCGCGGTGAAGTAGCCAACTCCTTTATTGCAAAAACTGTGCCTGGGTGGAATGAGGACGTAAAGCCATATCCTCAGGATCTGGAAAAAGCCAAAGAACTTCTTGCAGAAGCAGGATATGAAAATGGACTGGATCTTAAGATGTACGTATCCGGAGAAGTAAGAAGTCGTTCTGCGCAGATAGTTCAGGCTCAGTTAGCTCAGGTTGGCATTAATGTAGACATCAATGTGTATGAATGGGGAGCATTTCAGGATGCGATCAATGCCGGAGAACATGATCTCCTGATTCTTGGCTGGGTAAATACTACTTGTGATCCGGCATATAGTGTAACTCAGTTATTCCATTCAAGAAACTGTGGAATGAGCGGCAATCGTGCATATCTCAAAGATGATAAGGTAGATGAAATGATCGATGCTGCAGCGATGGAAACAAATCGCGAAAAACGCCTCCAGATATATAAAGACCTTCAGGTTCGCTTAAATGAGCTCTGCCCGTGGGTACCTCTGTATTACAAATATAGCATGGTAGGAAGAAGAGCAGACCTTAAGGGACTCAAATTTAATAAGATTGGGACCTTCCAATATTTGGGAGATTGCTATTACGAGAAGTAAAAAAGGACGGGGCTGTTACGCTTTGGCGTGATGGCCCCAAAGCTTTTTTGTGGCTTATGATATTGGTGTAAGGGAAAAGAAAAAAATTGAAAAAAATTTAAAAAGTGTTGACAAAGAAGAAAATATATAGTAGAATATTTTTTGTTGAGTGACAGACATCTGAAACTCAGAGAGTGTGCGTCAGTAGCTCAGCTGGATAGAGCATACGGCTACGGACCGTAGTGTCGGGAGTTCGAATCTTCTCTGGCGCGCTGATTAAGGCATCTGCAATTGCAGATGCCTTTTTTCGATTTCATGGGAACTTTTGATGGAACTTTCTGTGAAACTTGTGCAGTGAAAAAGGAAGAAGCTTCTGGAGGAAATCATGAAAAGAAGAACGGAACATTTTACATATGAGCTGGTCCGGTCCAGGCGCCGTTCCATGTCTTTGAAGGTGGAGCTTGACGGAACGATTACGGTGCGTGCTCCTTTCCGGACACCGCCGGAGACTGCGGATTGGTTTGTGGAGAGTCATCGGGATTGGATCGAGGTGAGGCTCCGTGCCGGAGAACAGATCCTTGCAGTGCGTCCGTCCTACACAGAAACGGAACGTCTTGAAGGAAAAAAACGAGCGGAAAACGTGTTAAAAGAACGATGCTGTTATTACGCAGGGCTCATGGGCGTTTCCTATGGATCGATCACGGTCCGGGAGCAAAAGACGCGCTGGGGGAGCTGCAGTGCAAAGGGAAACCTGAATTTTAATTGGAAGCTGGTTCTGATGCCGGAGGAGATTCTGGACTATGTTGTGGTCCATGAGCTTGCCCATCGGCTCCAGATGAACCATAGCACGGAATTCTGGGATGAAGTGGAGAAAATTCTGCCGGACTATCGAAAACGGCGGCAATGGCTGAAGGAAAATGGCCAGAAGTATTGAACGTGCCGGAATGAGGAAGCGCAAAGAGGGAGAGAAACGATGCAGAAAAAGAAAGAAATCTGGATGCTTCAGACAAAACGGGCAGATTTTAACGGGCTTGCGATGCGTCTGGGGGTGAGTCCGGTGGCTGTTCGGATCATGCGAAACCGAGGTCTTTTGGATGAACGTGAGATGAGAAAGTATCTTTACGGGACACTGGATGATCTTTATGATCCGCGACAGATGAAGGGAATGGAGACCGCTGCGGGGATCATTGAAAAGAAGTTGATAGAAGGGAAAAAAATCCGGATCATCGGCGACTACGATATTGATGGTGTTTGTTCAACATATATTCTTCTCAAGGGCTTTCACCGTGCTGCCGGAAATGGGCAGATTGATTATGAGATACCGGACCGGATCCGGGATGGCTACGGGATCAATGAATCCATCATCCGTCAGGCAGCAGAGGACGGGATCGATACACTTGTGACCTGTGATAATGGAATCGCGGCATTAAAGGAGATCAGCATCGCAAAGCAGCTTGGCATGACGGTTGTGGTGACCGATCATCATGAAGTACCGGTAGATGCTTATGGACAGATTCTGCCGCCGGCAGATGCAGTGGTTGATCCGAAGCAGGACGGGGAGACGTATCCGTACCATGAAATTTGCGGTGCGGTCGTAGCATGGAAGCTTATAAACGTGATCTATGAGGATCTTGGAATTCCGGAGCATGAGTGGATGGAGCTTCTGGAGTTTGCGGCCATTGCGACCGTGGGAGATGTCATGAAGCTGCAGGATGAAAACCGTCTGATCGTCAAATATGGACTGAAAAAGATCGGTTCGACGAAGAACACCGGTCTCAGAATGCTTGTAGAGAAAAACAATCTGGATATAAACAATCTGAGCGCATATCACATTGGTTTTGTGATTGGACCATGTTTAAATGCAGGTGGACGGTTGAAAAGTGCGAAGGTTGCGCTCCGGATGTTGTTAGAACAGGATCCGGACCGGGTCAGTGGGCTGGCGGATGAATTAAAGGAACTCAATGATGTGAGGAAGGATATGACGGCAAAGGGAGAAACAGAGGCTATCGAACAGGTAGAACGTTTCTATATGTCAGATAAGGTGCTGGTGGTGTTCCTGCCGGAGTGCCATGAATCACTTGCCGGGATCATAGCCGGAAGACTCCGGGAGCATTTCCATAAGCCATCCTTTGTGCTGACGAGAGGCGAGCAGAGTGCGAAGGGATCCGGACGTTCCATAGAGGCATACCATATGTACCAGGGGCTTTGCGAAGTGTCGGATCTGCTGGTGAAATTTGGCGGGCATCCAATGGCAGCGGGACTTTCCATTGAGGAAAGTGATATTGATGAGTTCAGGAGAAGACTGAATGAAAATGCAAAGCTTACGGAAGATGATTTCGTTCCGCAGATCTGGATCGATGTTCCGATGCCGTTTGAGTATGTGAATGAAAAAATCGTGGATGAGCTCAAAGGTCTGGAACCATTCGGGCAGGGAAATGAAAAACCATTGTTTGCCCAGAAAAGTCTGACGATTCGAAATGTACGTGTTCTTGGAAAAAATCGAAATGTCGTGAAAATGAATCTGGTGACGAACACTGGACATCCGTTCGATGGTCTGCTGTTTGCAGATGGAGATCGTTTTTTGGAAGAGCAGACAGGGCAGAATACGATCGACATGATCTATTATCCGGATGTAAATGAATATAATGGGACACGTACCTTGCAGGCGATCATAAAAAATTATAAATTTCGTTGATCGGTCAGTCGGAGAATGGGAATGCAGGCATGATTTCCTCTCCATCCTCATAAACTTGCTTTGAGCAAAAGAGGATGGAGAGAATTTTTTTTATGGAAAAGCCGGGGGATTTTGAACGGTGCTCTGTTTTTGAGACAAAAATGCTGCTGGGATCGTCGGATGACGGGGGATTGAGTGGGAAGGAAGCGACAAAGCGGCTTCGGGAGTATGGGCGTAACGAGCTGGAGGAGAAAAGGCCTCCGTCTGTGGCAGAACGGATGCTTTCGCAATTGATGGATCCGCTGATCTATGTACTTTTGGCGGCAGGAGGAATTTCTGTATTTCTTGGAGAACGAGGAGATGCGGTGATCATTGCAGCAGTTGTGCTGCTCAATGCAACGGTTGGTGTGATTCAGGAGGGAAAGGCCCAGAAAGCGCTGGAGTCATTAAAAAAGCTGACAACAAGGAAGGCGCTTGTCCGGCGGGACGGAAAGCTTTTGGAGATGGACGCGGCGGAGCTGGTGCCGGGCGACAGGGTGCTTTTAAATGCCGGGCAGCAGGTACCGGCGGATCTCCGACTGATCCGTTCGGAAAATATGAAGGTACAGGAGGCATCGCTTACCGGAGAGTCTGTACCGGTGGAAAAGGATGCGCAGTATGTGGCTTCGACCGGAACACCTCTCGGTGATCGAAAAAATATGGCATATATGTCTACCTTTGTGACTGCCGGACGCGGTGAAGGGATTGTTACAGATACCGGGATGCAAACTGAGATCGGACGAATCGCGAAAATGATCCATGAAACACCGGAAGAGATTACACCGCTTCAGAAACGGTTGGGAGAGTTGGGAACATTTCTTAGTATTCTGGCTGTGGGTCTCTGTACGATCCTTTTTCTGGCGGCAGTCTGGCAGAAGCGGGATGTTGGGGAGATGTTTCTGACAGCGATCTCTTTGGCTGTGGCAGCAGTTCCGGAAGGACTTCCGGCTGTGGTGACGATCGTCCTTGCGCTTTCTGTTTCGAGGATGGCGAAGGTACATACGATCGTGAGACGTCTTCCTTCTGTGGAAACTCTTGGAGCGGTTAATGTGGTTTGCTCGGACAAAACGGGGACATTGACAAAAAATCAGATGACGGTGCGGAATCTGGATGGGGACAGAGAGTGGCTTTTACGAACATTTTTACTCTGCAATGATGCAAGATGGGGAAAGCACGGAATCATCGGAGATCCTACAGAAGCAGCTTTTCTTTTATATGCGGATAAAAATGCAAGGAATGGGGAAAAACAGTCCGAACAGATCCGGGATGCGTGGAAAAGAATTGCGGAGCGTCCGTTTGACTCGGAGAGAAAGTGTATGACGACGGTGCATCAAAACGGAATGCGGACAGTTTCGTTCACGAAAGGTGCACCGGACATGATTCTTGGAAATTGCACCTCCTACCGAGACGAGGTGGGAGTTCATCCGATGGGAGTATCGAAACGAACATGGTACATGAGGCGGGCAGAAAAAATGTCTGCGTCCGGTGGGCGTGTTCTTGGGGCGGCGGTAAAGGAGGGAAAGGATCTTTCCGAGAAGGGAATGACCTTTCTGGGAATGGCAGTGCTTGAGGATCCGGTTCGTCCGGAGGTTTCCGGAACAGTGGAAGAATTTCGCCATGCAGATGTTACGACCGTCATGATTACAGGGGATCATAAGGATACGGCACTTGCGGTCGCAAGAACGCTTAAGATCGCGGATTCTCCCGCTCAGTGCATGACAGGGGCAGAGCTGGACTGCCTGGATGATGGAGCGCTTGCTGATAAGATTTCGGAGATCCGAGTATTTGCACGAGTTTCTCCGGATCATAAGGTACGGATCGTCCGGGCATTGAAAAAAAACGGCGGAATCGTGGCGATGACCGGGGATGGAGTTAATGATGCCCCATCTTTAAAAGCGGCGGATGTCGGGATCGCGATGGGAATGAGCGGAACGGATGTGGCAAAGCAGGCAGCAGATATAGTATTGACAGACGATAATTTTGCAACGATCCGGGAAGCTGTCCGGGAAGGAAGAGAGATCTATGCCAATATTAAAAAGACGGTCATTTTTCTTTTATCATCGAATTTTGGTGAGATCATGACCATGTTTTTTGCGATCCTTTTTTCCTTTCCGGCACCTCTTAAGGCAAGTCATATCCTGTGGATCAATCTGATCACGGATTCGTTGCCGGCTCTGGCCCTGGGGACAGATGTATGTGACGGGAGAGAACTGATGAAAGAAAAACCGAGAAAGCAAGGAGAGAGCCTGTTTGCGCATGGCGGCGGAGTCTGTACGTTGTTTTACGGTTTCCTGATCGCATTGATCAGTCTGACCGCGTTTCTGATCGTTCCTGCAAAGCTTCTTGTAAGCAGCGGACGGCAGCTGACCCCGGCAGCGGTGGCGGACGTCTTACAGTCTCCAAAGCTTCTTGCATGCTGCCAGACATACGCATTTACGGTTCTTGGATTGTCACAGCTTTTTCATGCGATCGGAATGCGTGATGTGGAAAAATCTGTATTTCGGATGGATCATGGAGGGAACCCTCTGATGATCGCTGCAGTATTCATTGGATTTGCTCTGCAGCTTATGGTGACGGAACAGCCGGCTCTGGTTGCGGCATTTCAGACGGTGCGTTTGAATGCCGGGGAATGGAAAACTTTGCTCGTGCTTGCGGCCATGCCGCTGTTCGCCCATGAGATGTTTATTTTCCTGACATATATATTCAACCCGTCTAAAACGGCGGAATGATAAAAAAACAGGCACAGAGATAAAAAAACGGTCTCCGGGTATTCCCAACAGAGAAAAAAATTGGTAAAATAATGGTGAAATCTGCGGAAAACGAATATCAGGAGGTCTTTCAATGAAAAAGATACTGAAAGAATTCCGTGAATTTGCCATTCAAGGCAACATGATCGACATGGCAGTCGGCATGATCATCGGTGCTGCATTTAAGGATCTTGTAAACTCCTTAGTCAGTGATATGGTGATGCCTGTGATCGGACTTTTCACGGGCAAGTTGGATTTCAGCAATATGTTTATTTCGCTGAACGGAGAACATTACGCGACTTTAGCTGAGGCACAGGCAGCGGCAGCTCCGACCGTAAACTACGGTCTGTTTATCACAGAGATCATCAACTTTGTTATTATGGCGTTTGTGATCTTTATGGTGGTAAAACAACTGAACCGGGCTAAAAAAATGTTCGATAAACCGGCGGCTCCGGCAGCAGCTACGGAAAAAGAATGCCCGTACTGCAAAACGAAAATCAATATTCATGCGACACGCTGTCCGCATTGTACATCGGTTCTGGAAGATCAGTAGTCTTTTTCAGACGGTAACAGGCAGATGAGCCAGACATTCCCGGCGGATAAGGAGAAATTTCTGCCGGGAATTTTTGTTTAAAAGAAAATAAGCGGCCGCGGGGACATCTGAATGTGACGGGCCGCATTCAGTTGGAGATTAGGAAGGAACAATCATGAAGAATAATATCCGCATTACTCTGGAATACGACGGAAGCCGGTATGATGGGTGGCAGAAACAGGGAAATACCGACAATACGATTCAGGGAAAACTGGAAAACGTGCTTTTCAGAATGGCTGGAGAAGAGATAGAGGTCCATGGCTCCGGAAGAACGGATGCGGGGGTCCATGCGAGAGGTCAGGTAGCTAATTTCCATATTAATGCGGAAATCTGTCCGGACGGAGAGTCAGCACGGGAATATCTGAACCGGTATCTTCCGGATGATATCAGGGTCCTCTCTGCGAAGATCGTGCCGGAACGGTTTCACAGCCGCCTGTCCGCCACATCAAAGACATATGGATATTATGTGGAGACCGGGGATAAGAAAAACGTATTCGAACGAAAATATGTCTATGGCTGCGGGAAGAAGCTGGATGTGAAAGCGATGAGACAGGCTGCGGAATTTCTTATCGGCGAACATGACTTCAAAAGCTTCTGCGCGAACCGCAGAATGAAAAAAAGCACGGTGCGCCGGATCGATGAGATCCGGATCGTGGAACATGGAACGAAGCTCGAATTCCTGTATACAGGAAACGGCTTCCTCTATAACATGGTGCGGATCTTAACGGGAACGCTTTTGGAGGTCGGCAGTGGAATGTGGAGACCGGAGAAAATGAAAGAGATCATTGCGGCGAAAAACCGTGATATGGCGGGAAGAACAGCTCCGCCCGAGGGATTATTCCTTCTCCACGTGGGCTATGAGGGCGAAAGGGAAACGGTATGATGAATCAGAACAAAGAATATGAGGACATGCCAGTTAAGGAAAAGAAAAAGAAGCAGGAGTTACGGGAAGCCGGGATGGACGTAAACGGTGAATTCTCTATGGACTCCCTGAAAAAGTGGTTCAGACGGGCCGGAGGAGCTCTGTCAATCTGCGCGGCAGCAGTATGCCTGATGGCGGTGCTGATGATGGGGAAGAACCGGAAGGAGTCACTGATCATGGAAGTAAATTCGGATATTATGATGGAATTTACCATGAACCGGCGGGGATCCGTGTTATCTGCAAAGGGAATGATGGCCAGATCAAATGAGGCAGTCTCCATGACCGTGTTTGAGGGGAAAAGCCTTGGAATCGCAGTGGGGAAGATCTTTGACAGGCTTGCGGATAACAACAGTCTCGGAGAGGATGGGGGAATCCTGATCTCCGTCCGGAAGTCCGGCGCGGAAGTAAAGGCGTCACCGGAAAAGATCGTAAAAGAGCTGCAAAAGCAGACGGAATCCGAGCTTCAGAAAAAGGAGTCCAGGGCGACGGTCTATGTGTTTGAGTCAGAAGAGGATACAAAAACCCGGGAGATTGCGGAAAAATATGGGATCACGGTGACGAAGGCAGAATTTTTAAAGCATCTTTTTTCGGAAAATCCGGGGATCACGATAGGAAAGCAGGAAGAACTTGCCGGGTATTCCTCAAAACGCCTGATCCGGGAGATCAATGAGCAGGAATATCAGATATCCTTAAAACCGGTGGTCGTAAAGACAACTTTCGAAAAAGCAAGCGAAGAGACCACGGAGGAGAGTACACCGGAGGAGACAGCAGCTTTAGAGACAACAGAAGCTGTGTCGGAACAGAAATCTGGGGCTTTGGATACGGGTGAGGAGAGAGAATCCACGAAAAATGACGGACTTTCCGAGATGCAGAGACGGAGAAAAGCTCTGGAGGCCGGGGAGAGTGTGGACTGGGTGGATCAGGAGACGAACAGGGAGCTGGGCGATCCGGATGAGAAAGACCGGAATTCATCGAATTACCGGACCTCTCCGACAGAGACTGTGCCGCAGAAAACTACGGGGCCGAAAACTGCGGAGCCGAAAACTGCGGAACCGGGAACTACAGCATCGGAAACTGTGCCGCCGGAAACTGCACCGCCGACAGCCCCGGAGACAACAGCAGCGGTTACAGAGACTACCGCCGCGTCCGGAATGCTGACGCCGGAGACGAAAACACCGGCGTACTTAAGAGGACCGGGATTTGAAGATCCGGATAATCCGAAAAATCAGAATTAAAAAAGTAAAAAAATTGAAAAAAACAGTTGACGGATCAGAGTCGTTGCGTTATAATACAACCTGTTGATGCATTGGGCTATCGCCAAATGGTAAGGCAACGGACTCTGACTCCGTCATTTTCAAGG
>OGEG01001523.1_pt1 | contig 15239 bp, 20 predicted proteins | sample 1570621 | NCBI WGS metagenome assembly OGEG01 (sample SAMEA2582130, study PRJEB24529) | metagenome | biome: Human gut stool | place: China | collected 2011 | reverse complement strand
TAAAGTGATAATACGTCCTTTGTCTGAAGACGTAACTCCCGATACAGTTGCTATTGCATAAGTAGCGGACGCTCCATCAGGTATGGAATAAATATCCTGACCAGCTTTAATGGCAAGAGCTGTAGAACCTGCCGTATGAACTGCAGGAGGAGCAGTAATAATATTACCAGTATAATGGTTGTATTGATTTACAGAACTGCGTTCAAACGTATAAGTTATATAACGTCCGTCTTTATCATTCTTTGCCTCAAAAGATTTCAGAATAATCGGCCGTTCGTCAGAACCAAGTATCTCCCACTGGGTGGTTTCAATTTCCTTAAACAGTATAATAAATTTTCCTCCGATATGATCTTCAGCAAAATTCATCAGCTTGTCCCTTATTCCTCCCATGATGATGGAAAAAGTATTGGTACCGGTAGAAGTGATATCCCCTTTTTCTCCATTACCTACATACGTCGGGAAGTCATGCGCTTCAAAATATTGCATATATTCTCCATTAAGCATAGGCAGAGTTGAAACCTGACGACTCGCATTGGGCTTCGGAAAAGTTTTAGACCTGTCTAACTGATTGATATCAATTAAATAAACTTGATAAGTAATATTGCTGCCAAAGGTAAACTTATCTGATACATCACCAACAGAACCTATTGCCATCATACTTGCTGTAGACACGCCTCCAAAACCTGTCATACAAAATGCTGCAGATTCATGATCAAGTATTGCACCAACAATAAAAATTATGGCAAAAAAAGTCATTAACGAAAGAAAAAACTTCAACTGAAGGCGATGTCTAGCTTTCATGCCTTTTTGAAGAGAACGAATTAAATCATTTGGTTTCATAAAAATAATATTTGAGTTAATAATTAATTGATTCTGATAAAAGGCGCACGCCGATGGTGCGCCCCCTAACCTTAAAAACACAACCTATGAAAAACTATCTTGCTCCCGGAACATTCGGTTGCAAAAGCTTATTTACAGCTCTAACGCCACCAACACAACGCTCCAATTCTATGAATTTATTCTTTGAATTCAGGATTACCATAATATAGTCGCCAAGTTCCGTAGGATTCCAGGCGGCGGTAATACTATCAAACTTTCCAGATTTGGCAATAGTCGATGCATTGGTTGTAGAACCGCATTCAATGATATAAGCAACTCCCGCACGGGCTCCGGTAATATCGGTAATAGCAGTAGCCTTGGTATTTTCTGCTGTAACAAACCAGAACGGTTCTTTCAGACCAGTAGTTACAGTTGTATCATCCGCAGCTAAAGATTTGCATGGTTTATTCATGAATATCTGCTGAAGCTCATAAGCATTGGCTACGAGATCTGCCTTGTTTTTGAATGTAGGACCAACAAAACTTGCACCCGTACCTTCTTTCCACGTAGACCATGCCTTGACAAGTTCCATGTCATCCTTAATCTTGATGTTAAACATTTCACCGGCAATGAATTCAAGGAACATCAAGTTACCCGGAGTCTGCATGAACATGAGCTTCAATTGTCCCATATTAGGTAACCATTTAATGTGAACTTCCGTATCAGGTACAACATTAAGATAACTGTCCGGTCCGCTGAAATCCGTATCCTTTCCATAAATGGTACGGATATTCTTTTTCCACCATGACTTATGGTTCTCATTTAAATAGAGGAATTTATCCTTGAGTACCTGATTTTGTGGTAATGTAGATTGAATATCTTCAACAAACTGCTGAACGGCCTCTAACATTGTTTGGTTATCATAATCTTGATAAGCATCATCACCATGAAGCAACATCTTGTTTTCATGGTAATAACGGACCAATGTATAAACAATACCTGTAGATGCATTCAGATAACTTCCTGCAACACCCGATTCCGGTTTCACATAGATACCCATGATACGACGTTCATTCTGCTCATATTGCATCTTCTTGTAGATATTCAACAGGTTAAACTCAATCATCGACCATTTAATAGGATCAGATCCATCCGTATTCAAATAACCGATGTACTGACGCTCAATTTCTTTCATTGTACCAAAGAGCACTTTAATCATTGCGTCATCTACATAACCGAATTCCGGCTCAAGTTTCATGTCACCTTTCCAAATCTCACCCTTCTGATAAGCCTGGGTTACTTCGGTGAAATAAGCATTGGTAATCATCTCACGATCCTGAATACCATAGCGAACCGGGAAGAATTCTGTTACATTTCGGATTTCAAGAATACGTGCAATCAATGCATCTTGACGGCGGATCATATACTGATCACCTAAACCAGCGTCAGGAAGCTTGGAGGTATCAAAGCCAAACTCACCAGCTGACAGTTTTTTAGGATCAAGCATATTGTTATTCTTCAGAAAGGCATATCTGTTTGCCAGAGAGCGACCAAACTTAACTGCTGCAGAACGGAATTTCACCCCATCCTCTTCTTCATCAACAGGATTCAAACTTGCATAAGCCGGATTAACGGCCACCATGTTCCAACGATGAGTCAAAGCAAACATATCACTTTCAATACCCAGGAAATGGGTTTTATTGGTACCGGGACCATTCACCTTAATTTCTGAGTTCAATGTTTCTACAGGACTATCCGGAATTGCCTTGGATGCCATCTTATTCACTTTAGAGGTTAACTCCTCATTTGACTTTTTAAGTTCCTGTATACCCTTCACGATATCGTCTGCAGAATTCTCACTATCCGGTTTTTCATTATCACCTTTAGGAGTTTCCTCACTATTTTCTCCTCCGTTAAGAATATCCAAGATTTGAGACTGCTGGCTTTCAAGTGCTTGCAACCTCTCCTGTTCTGCCGTTTGCATGTCGGCACGAAGATCTGTTCCGAATTCTTTCTTGTAAGATTCGAATACATTATTCCAATCTTCCTGTGTCATTTCACCGGCAGATGCTTTCTCTGTCAACTTTAACTTTGAAAAGATAGCAGCCAGCTGCTTTTTTAATTTTTCTTTCATGACTAACTAAATTAATGATTATAAATACTGTAAAATTTGGCTCTGAGTTTTTTGCTTGGTGAGCCATTCCTGGCCGATATTGTATGCTTCAGAGATAGCTTCAGAAATGGTGGATATTCCGTCAACGAGTCCTTTCTGTTGGGCAGTAATGGCATCGAATGTTTCACCACGAAAAACAGGATCATCTTCCGGTAGTTTGGAAAGCGCAGGACGTGACAGTTTGACCTCCGAAATGAACTGTTCACATAAAGGGTCCAGCTCTTCCCTGATATATTGCTCCGGATGGCCTTCCTTAATATTTTTTATTTTTCAGATCTGATTTCGTAGCATACTCCTCAACTTTGTTTATCCCCAGCTTTTTATAATAACCTTCAAAATCATAGAAGCTAACCATCGTGCCTATGCATCCAATACTGTCATTCTTAGTTAAAGTATTGACTGTAGAGCCATGACAACCGATATAATATGCAGCCGAACCTCCTATTTTCTCAAATAGCACATATATAGGTTTGGAAAGGGAGCGCATTGTATCGCTTAGGCGGTCAAGATACCAGGCTTCTCCTCCTCCTGAATTGATATGGACGAAATGAACGGAAATGTTCGGATTAGATTCGGCAGTAAGAAGATCCTGTTCAAATTGTTTAGTTGAGAACCAATAATACGATTCAGAAAGTATTGTACCTTTAATACGGTGATAAGCGATCGTACCTTCAGGGAGTTCATCTGAAGAGTATTCAACAGAAATAGGAATAGCTGCTACTTCACTGTATTTCTTCAGGTCATCCGCAATTGCCTTTATTGCCTTTTTTGTTTCATCCTTATAACTCGGAATTTCATCCCAAAAAGATTGTGGCTGAATTTGTGATCCGGACAGCGATGGAGGAAAACAAATCATCATAGCCTCAGTATATGCATCTGAGGTCATGAGTAATCTGCTTTCCGGAGAGAGTAAGAGCTTACGAAGATAATTTCTTTTCATTCTGCGGTCTTTTCCACGAAAGTAGAGTGAAAAAGACTGCAGGTGAAGGACGGTATATTATACTGTAAGAGGTGAAGAGAGCATTTTGCACTTGATAAACAGCTTTGCAGAATTCAAATTGGGAGCAATGTAAGCAATCGCCGGTATGTTTTGAGTACCGATCTTGAATTTGCGACCAGACGAGTCCTGGCAGTTTATTAGCACAGATTGTCCCGAAGAAAAATCCTCTAATGTTTTCTTATCAGGGAGTTCTATTACTATTTCATTGTCGCAGTTAAACACAAGACCGGAATCGGATAATTCTGGTGTAGCTTTGATTTCAAATGGATCTGCTACAAACTGATAATTGCTTTTTCTCATATTTCCGACAGGAACGACTGAGAAGATAATTGATAATTCATTCATATATATTGGTAATTAGTTGATAATTAACAAGTTCGACATTTTACGACTTTTTATCCTCTTTTTGGGACAAAACATATAGTTTGGTCGGAGTGATTTTGACCATTTTTTCTTGTTTTTTATTTATATCTTCTTTTATACTCCCGTCTACGATCTTTCCGACGAACAAGATCACGCCACCGATAATAGTTTTTTAACAATGCATCTTCTGTTATTGAATCAATATTATACACACACATAAATTGATGAACGACATCTATGTTGTTTAATGGACGCCCATTTTGCTCATTCTCTTCAAGCATTTGGTGAAGCTCATTATTAAAATGCCTACTGATATATTTTTCTATTATATTTTGTGAACGTGGGCTAAGATAGTTATAATACATCGGGTCTTTTCCAACACGTCTTTCCGGTAAAATAATAGCCAGATTTCCAGTATCGATAGGGCTTATTCCATCCGGACGTTTTACCATTAGTTTCCATATTACATGATACAAGTCTTCTGCGTCAGGAATTTTCAGAGGTTCATCAGACAAGCAATTAAACTTGCTTTTTATATATTCGGCAAGATACGGGGTAACATTAATTTTAGTCGTTATCATAGCTTTCTTATTAAAAAATATTTTTGAAATGGTTTTATTCATTTTCGCTTCCAACTGTCCAACCGTCCAACATAGCGTTTATCATACTACTAAAGTTACTAATTATTAATTAGTTACACAAATATATATACTTAAAAATAGTGTTGGATGACGTCCAACATATCCAACAAACGGCTTTTTTTAGTCATTTTGTTGGATTTAGCATTTTTCTAGTTGTTGGATTGTAGAGAAAGGCAAATCCAACACGTCCAACAACGTCCTACAAAACAACAACAATGTTGTATATATATATACTACTAAATTAATCATATACTACTATACTACAGGCATTTACATTTTAAAAAGTATTTTTTTGTTGGACGGTTGGACAGTTGGACGTGTGTTTTGAAATATTTTCTTTTCAAAACTTCTCTTTCTATGTTTTCTTTTTTTCATTCTAGGGGGTACGGGGGATTTAAATAGTTAATAGAATACACCGGTTTATCATTGAATTCTTAAAATGTCCGTATATTTATAAATAATACTCCTCTACCGGCGTGAGCTAGAGAGGAGTACATTCAGAAAAATATTGCTTAAAACGGTAGTTCCTGCTTCTCATTTTCATTATCCGGATCGAAAGAGGAAATATTGTCAGCAGAACGTTGTAAGTCAATATCATACAATTCACGGAATATGTCATAGTTGAGAGCGATACAGCTGGAATTCATAGTTCTCTTTTCCATTTTCCGAACCATTGTATTATCGGTCGTGGCTTGTATTCCATTATCAACAATCTTTGCTTCTTCAAATCCCCCTCTAGGTACTTCAGTGACATCATACCAATTAAACCGTCGGGCATGGATTAAACCGATATAACTCGGATGAGAGCGTAAATTCTGCTCGATGGTAGATTGAGTCGATTCTTCGCTGTTAAAAGAACTGCGTGCAAAGTTCGTATAAATTGTACTCAAGCGTAAAAATAGGATGCGTGTTCCTGCAGGGAAAGCGACCTCTTTCTTTTCACCTCCGGGCATTTTAATCGTGACTTTGTCCGGAGTATCAATAGCGAAGTCCCGCCCCTCACGTACCGCTTTCGTATCAATCATTACGTCCATAGCTTTGAAGAAGGTTGCTAACTTGTCTGTTTTGCTAATCAATTCGATTTGGAATTTAATCTTATCTCTGGCCACAATGAAAAATTCATCATAAGTAAATGGTAATTTCAGAGAAGTATAATCCTCAATCAGCCGACAAGTGGCCAGGAATAAAGAAGCAGTCTTCATAAGACGGTCGATCTCTCCGGAATTAGCCAATGCTTCTTTTAATTCATCATAGGCATTCTGCTTGAGTTTGCGAAAATGATCCATTACCAGAGGTCTGAGTTTAAGTATTTCAAAAAGAACATTGGAAAGTCCTATCTTATCCGGATCCTCAATTTCTTTGAGCCGATTAAACAGTTCGACTTCCTCCGGAGTACGGTTTTTAGGCTTGGGAACTTCGCATACAATAATACGCGACATAAGTGCATTGTCATCGCGCTGCGGGGTTTCCTGGCCACAAAGAATAACCGGTGCATACACCTTATCATTTTCTATCTCTTTACCGGAAGTTCCTTTCCTTTTTTGCCGACCATCACCATCATAAACAATCCCCTTGAGTGCTTGAAATTTAGCATCTGATATATCTTTGTTATTATACTCATCCAATACCACCGGCATATCCCGGAATGTACTCATCAGCGTGGACATGGCAGCATCCGTACCAATATTCAGGTTAAAGATGGGATATTTGGGTGAAACAAACATGGAACGGATGGATATCGCTATCTGCGTTTTCCCAGAGGACATAGGTCCCATGAAAAAAGGAGCTGTAAATAATCGGTCAATACAATGAATATTACTTCGGAAAGCACACATAATGGTAAAGAGAATAGCCCACTTTCCGTTATCATTTATCTTATATACTTGATCCATCAGCTCTGCCCATTGTTCGAAAGAGCATTGCTTTTCCTTCGGGATATCCTTATAAACAAGCTGCGATATCAGTTCGTATTTATCAGACTGACGCCCAGATCCGGCATAGATAGTTGAGAATGCCGGCAGGTAATAATTACGGTTGTTGTGCATCACCACTCCGAGTTCATTTACCGGATCGAATTTAGGCAAGCCATCCACGACATGGAATATACCATTGGAAAAGGCATAAAACATATTGTCTTCCCGCCTTGAAGTTCCATCCATTTGTTGATTCCCATAAGTTTGTACTTCTGTACATGTGATAAAATTTCTACTCATATATTCTTTTATTTTAGTCCAATGCTTTTCTTCCCCATTGGTAAAGTTGACCGCCTCCAGATTGATTAGTTTTTCTTCTATGGTTGATTTTTTCAATAGGGCTTTCGAAGGAACTTCGATATATAATGGAGTTTTGTAATATCGTCTATTTATCTTGAGCACACGTTTGTTGGCTTCGTCATCATCCGAATAAATATGTAATAAAGGAGTCATGAAAAAATCACCAATGAGGCTATAACCGGAATTATTATTATTCTTGAACATATAACAGACAGGTTCACCGTCCTTGTTCAATTTTGGATAAAAGCCACACTGCGTGTGCATTTCATTGTAAGATGGATTTTCTGTTACATAAGTGGGTAAGACATTGGGATCATAGTCTTCACCATCATCATCAGTCCGTTGCGCATTGATGGCCATGCGTGACTTCCTTTTGCCGAGATAAGGTTTAAGGATATCCGTCATAGCTCCTTTCGTCAGCCCTAATGAATCATGGAAGTATTTATAGTTAACAACACGTACAGAATCGTCGGCGTAACTAATAAGGTCTGCACAGCGTTCAATGAATGGGGTTTTATCCCCTTGATAAGTGATAAAGAAATCTCTATGAATCTTAATATAATATTTTATGAAAATCCAACTGATATCCTTTCTTTGATTCTCTTGCTCAAATTCATATTCTTCATCTTCATTTTGTTCTTGCTCCTGATCGGTTGCAGGAACAATTACTGTAATATTAGTTATGCCGGCACGAAAAAAGGTAGCCAGAGACTCTAAATAATCGGATTCATCACCATCACCGTTAACTTTAAGATTATCACAATCCGTAGTAAAAAAGGTGCATACTTTTCTAACTTTTTGTATATCCGTAGAGGAAGGAATGCCATGAATATAAAGTACCGGCGTATCGCCATACATCCTTATGAACTGGTCAAAATCACTTGTTAATGTACAAGACTCTCCTTCTCTCCTTACTTCCTGAAGTAAATCAAGCCCATAAATTCCAGGCTTCATTTCCTCTTGTTTAGGAGCATCTTTTACATTCCTCAAGATATCTCTTATCTTTCTTTCAAGAAGCTCGGTTGTAATGGAGAGTTTATCCGCTAGAATTCTAATATAATTGAGCCTTAATGTTGCGGAAGATACATAAGATATAAGATTGCAAATCGTATTGATCGTTTGTTCATTTTCCTCCGGATCCAAAGAATTAGAGGGTAAAACTTCTGCGAAATAAGAGACAAAATCTATGGTATGATTAGTCATCCATTTAGCTGTATTTTCTTTCTCCTGACGTGCTATGTCGTCCGGATCCTTACCGTCCGGGAGTATAATACATTTCACGGAGAGACCATTTCGAAGTAGAAGTTCACAATTTTTAAGTGAAGCTTTTAAACCGGCAGCGTCCGCATCATAAACTAACGTAATAGTTTGTGAGAACCGAGATAGAAGTTTTACTTGATCCGGAGTTAGTGCAGTTCCAGAACCGGCGATTGTATTTTCGACACCAGCAGCATGCATGGAAAGCACATCAAATTGCCCTTCTACTAAATATACATTATTTATCCGGCCAATAGCTCTCCGGGCTTGGTAAAGACCAAAAAGTTGTGTGCCTTTCTTAAATACAGGTGTATCACCGGTATTAGCATATTTAGGAGTATGTTCTTTCGCTGTTACTATACGACCTGAAAAACCTGTTACATTTCCATTCAAGTCTATGAATGGGAACATAACCCTATCCCGGAATACATCATAAATCTTTCCATTGTCTGTTGTGCTCAAAACTCCAACTTTTAGCAGTAAAGATTCTGAAAATCCAGCCAAAGGCATCTGTTTGGCAGCCAAATTACCTTCAGGAGCATAGCCGATTGCAAATGATGAGATAACTTTATCCGTTAACCGGAAACCTCGTTCATCAAGGTATTTTTGCACTTCAGGAAGATACTTTTGAAAAAAGACGGTTGTTCCTCTTAATGCTATTCGCATGGACTCTAGTTCCTGGTATTTTTTTGTTTCCTCTTCCGTCAATTCCTTATTCTGAATCTCTATACCGGTTTTTTTAGCGCACCACGTAATAGCTTCGGCAAATGACATATTTTCGTGTTCCTGGATAAATTGTATCACATCTCCTCCAGCTCCACAGACAAAGCACTTGTAAATTTGTCTAGATGGGCTAACAGTCATTGAAGGATGACTGTCAGAATGGAAAGGGCAAATGCCTATGTAGCTGGAACCCGCTTTCCTAAGTGATACGAATTCACCAATGACATCAACAATATTCAGTGCTGATTTTATCCGGTCAATATCTTGTTTACTAATCATATTTCATCAAATATATTTAATTGGCGTGCTTCAAATGCTTCCTGAAGCGTAAGTCCGAAATATTCAGAGAGAGCGATGTATTCTTCTTGTGTGACTTGTTTACGACCAAAATATATATCCCAAAATCGCATCTGGTTAATATTCACTTCTTTGTAAAAACTACGGTTCGGCATGAAGTTCTCGGGATGACGAAATTTAATACGGAGAATCTCCTGTACCAAATTCCGTTTCACAGTTTTCCCGATCACAATCTTCTTTCTATGTAGAAACAGTTGTACTGCTAATTCCGTAAAAGTCTTTTTCCCGGCATTTTCCCGAACATATTGTTCCTCTTCCGGGGTCCATCTGCCATTATTCATAATCTATCTGATCTATTATAAATTCGACAATAATCATCGCTCATCTCATATTCGGGGTGTTGGTTGATATAGCAGCAACAAATCTTAATAAACAATTCCTGATCCTCTTCTTTCACATCTGTTGCTATATCATAGCATTTACCAGGACGCAATTGATCCAATGCCTTATTTACCCGGTTTTCAAAATCACAGTATCCCTCCAATCCTAGTTTTTCGATATATTCATCTATCCAGTCCATTGTGATTAATTTATATCTTTTCAAACTTACTTCCATCACCCCTTTATTATTAAGATCCTACATCTGTGATTCAATTTCTCTTTGCTTTTGATATTCCAATATCGTATTGATTGGCAAATCAAAATTACGCTTTCGAATGTGAGAACGGAAGGAAAAACAACGCCCTGCATCATCCCATCGGAATTTCTTTTGACAAATAATGATTTTTCGTTCTCCAGAAATAGTAATCCTTTTCGGTATATTTATTCTTCCTTCTACTTTTAGAACATTACGTGAATCTTTTGTATGAATGATGCGATCAAGGATGTATCCACAAGAATTCATTGCCTTTTCAAAAACTTCTGCTGTGTACATAGCTCTGGTATCTGATTTTGCATTAATCAATATCTTTCTCATCTTCCCAAATATCTGCACAGGCTTGTTTGATTTCTTCTAAAAAATCACCATCTTCCAACTTCTTGTTGAAACTATCGAACAACTCAGTATTACCTGATAAGGATACTGGTTCAGAATCATCGTCCTGTAATCGTTTATGAGAGAAATAACCTTCATACTCATAACTATAAAACTTAAAAACGAGATAGTACATTATTGGATACTGAACATCATTTTCATCATATTTCCAATTATTCAGCTCTCCGTAAAGGAGGGTGATGTTTTCCGTAAGTTGTTTATTAAATATCATTCTTTTATTCCTTTCTTCTTTTTTTCGTTATTTAATCCTTCGCTAAACTCTGTCCTTGTCTCATTGCCGTAATTAACACGCAAATCATTTAACGCATTTGTAAGATTCTTTGCTTCATCTTCGTACACTTCACAATCCCAACCAACTGTTGTTTTAGAAGGTGATTTTATTACAGTAAGAAGCGTATCTAAATTGTCAACTACTTCTTGAATTTTATCTAAGCATTCTTTCCGTGTCATAGTATTCATATCTCGACTAGTTATACGTTAATACTCGGCATTTGCCCCACTTCACTATAATAGCTAATACTTTCGTTGATAGATGTAGAGTGCCCATTTATCAAATCAACTGCATGGTTCCATGAACGCATAACATTTCTATCTAAACACGATTCTCTTTTAGGAGATTCCAGAGCATTGGCTACCATTCGAAGTGTATCGGCTATTTCTCTTAGTTCCCAAAGAGGAACGTTTATTGCTTTATCAGAATCACTCATTTTTATTCATTATACTCCAATTATCTCATCATTGATACGAAATATGCTATCACTCACAAAATCGTATATCTTATACATAAGTTCCGGTTCTTCTTTTTTCGGAGAATAAACCATCACCTTTTTACCTGCACCTTTCATCCAGCCCGCTTCTGTGTTAGCAGACCGACCACAAGGAAGAACCATAACGCAGACATCAGCCCACTGCATACCGTTGAAATCTGAATCAAAACCTTTCTGTGCAATTGGGTGATTAAGTGCTTCTCGATATTGCTCTGTTGTCCAGTTCTGCCAATCAGGGTCTATATCAGACCATTGGAAACCACCATTCCCATGTGGGGGATTCTTAAAATCATAGACCTCATGTCCTAAATCACGGAGAATATCTACAACATCTTGTTGGAATACATTTCTCCAACTACTTGCTACATAAATTTTTGCCATAAACTTTTATATTTTATTATTTATAACTACTTTTGTCATACTAGCAATATTGCTAGGAACAATTAAAATTTGATAAAATGAAATTAAAAACTTCATTCAAAAAGTAGATTGTTCGCTTTGAAAACGTGGGCGAGCAATCTAGTACAGAATTTTCTCTGGAATTAGAGTTAGGCATAAAGTCTATAATTAATGCTATATAGGCATGGATTAAAAAAATTGTAAGCTAACGTTTTACCTATGGTGGTTATTGCACAAGGGGGCCACCTCTTCCCATTCCGAACAGAGAAGTTAAGCCTTGTAGCGCCGATGGTACTGCGTAACAGTGGAAGAGTAGGTCGCTGCCATTTTACTTTTAGTCCTGTTATCTCTTTTGATGACAGGACTTTTATATTAAACTTGATTTTACTCATTTCTACTTTGTTCTGTTATTAGCCATATACTTCTCTTACTTTCTCAATCCAATCCAAATAAGCCTGCCTTGCTTTTTGTTTAGCAAGTTGCTCCATTGAATCAGTGATAGTATCGCCGTTCTCTTCCATGTCCTCACAAAAATGGTCAACCCAACTAAACGGGTCATACTCTATAAATTCTTCCGTCCGGCAGAACGGGCAAGGAACGCCCTCTCCTTTGTCATAAAGATTACCATTCTCATCACAGTAGTCTAAATCTTGTAATATACCACCAACGCAGCACGCATCGGGATAACTTGCGCCCCAATATGGAAATTGAGGACACGGTTTCTTATTTTCACTCATATCTATTTTATTATACGTTAAGTTTGTTTTTCTTACGGGTATTCCATTCATTCTCTATTTTGGATATGGCTTCCATGATCGTGCTAAAAAGTCTAATTGGCATTTCTTCACAACAAGGATCTATAAAAGACACGCATCCTTTTTCGTCAATCCTATACCGTATTAATAGCTGCTTACGGTCATCTGCTTGCTTCTTTTTACTCATACTTGTATCTTTTTGAATGTTATTGTATTGCTTCGTCAAGATAACCTATTGCATCTTCAAGTGATGAATATGCTGAATCAAGGTTATCAACTGCGTCTGTCATTTTTTCACCTTTCTCACCATCTTGTAGTGACTCAGGGAGATTGTCATAGGCTTCTTGCTCTTCATCCTTAATATCTTCGATTTCGGTTTGCAGGTCTATCAATTGATCTCTGATGTCCTGAATCATTTTACGTCTGTCTTTATTCATTTCAATCTGGTTATACGTTAATCACCTATGATTTGATGTATTGAGTATGTCTGCTTCCCTTTGAATTTAGAAAAATCGACTAATGGTTGCTTGTGATAAAGCGCAATAGCAACTTTCCGGAATCTTTCGTAATTACGACTATCTATTGGAAATAATAAATTCTTTTTCATAGCTTCAAATAACTCTTTACGGGTATGGGCGTAATGTCCCATACAGCTGTTCTCCGCAAATTCATGTTTAATTAGATGGTTATGGTAGGATTCATTATCCTTTGATAGAAAGATTCTCAACCTTTCTAATTGGGTAAAACTCAAACGTTTATTCCCTTGCCTTGATATTTCTGTTTCTTCCAACCAGGCAACAAGCTCAATATTATAGAAGAAACTATCATATTCTCTCCTGTAAAAATAGTGTATTTCCATGTTTGTTTTATTATAATTCTATTGGACTAAAAACTTCATTAAAAGTATTATCAATTAATGAATTAAAATTTTCATCGAAGGAATCAGGATATTCAAATAAAACGCTTACCAATTCATCTTTAGATTCACCTATATTGATAATAATTGGTAGATTATCATCATGTACTTTCTCAATGATCGCATTGATTAGTTTGGGATTTACTAATAATTTATTAAGCATTATATTACTCGGATAAAGTGGATAATTTAGTTATTTCATCTATCATTTTTAATTCCAAAGGTTTAAAGGAATTATTTCTAAGTTTGTAATAAAAAGTAGTATATGACATTCCACTTTCCGTTAGTATCGCATTTCTTACTTCTTCTTTTTTATTATCCGGTAATCCTGAATAATAATCTCTAAAATCTATTTTCTTCAATTTCTGCTCTTTTTTCATACGTAGTATAATTTTTAGTGCTATATTTATAGTGCAAAGGTTGTATTAATTAACCATTATAGCAAATTAATAATACTTTTTCTTGCTATAAGTAGTATTATTTATACTAAATCTAAATAAAGAATCATGTTTAATGGACAGAAAATAAATGAATTAATAGAAAAAGAGATGGCGACAAAAGTATCCATCTATAATTATGCCGGAATAAGCAAATCTCAATTGGACAATATAATTAATGGGAAGAATATCCCAAATGGAAAAATAATTGAAAAAATAGCTGATTTCTTTAAAGTTCCGATCGATTACTTTTTTGACAGAAGCATAGAAACATCATCTGTCAACATTGGTCATCATGTGAATGGAAATGGGAATAAGGTTTCCGGTGACATAACCTTAAGTGAATGCAAGAAAGAAAATGAGCACTTGAAAGAATTACTTTCTGAGAAAGAAAGAACGATTCAAATTTTAATGAAACAAAATAGCATTTGAAGTCTAAGGAATTTCCGTTAAAACTCGGACAAATTTCGGACAAATAGTATATAAAAAACAAAATGAAATGGATGTAAGCAATTGATTTTCAAATATGTTTTTTTTGAAGAAAAATAAATTAGGTCAGGCCTCCGCAACTTTTAAGAGGGTAAATAACTAAAATACAGTTATTTGCCTCTTTTTCTTTAAAAGAGGTCGGACAAATGTCGGACAAAAAAAATAGATATAAAATCATCGTTTACATTCTTCATACTTGAAAGAATGTAAAAAAAATGTACTCCAAAACCAAAAAAGGATCTTCTCTACATGAAGTAATTTCCTACACGTTACCTAAATTACATACGGGAAAGAATTGGTATGTTGATTTTTTATGCTTCGACCCGGTCGATGGGAAGATGCGTAGAAAAAAATATATGTTAGATTCGATTAAGAAATTATCCGATCGAAAAAAACAAGCTGCAGATATTATAAGCAATTGCACCAATCGTTTGAGATCCGGTTGGAATCCGTGGGCTGATATTTCAAACTCAAGACAGTTCACTAAATTTGATGATATCTGTGAATTGTACAGGAAGTACCTCATAAAGATGACTTCTACTGCCGCTTTAAAGCAAAAAACGCAAACGGATTATTTATCAAGATTGAGCATCCTTATCGACTATAACCAAAACCTTCCTATACCCATAATATATATATACCAATTTACACGTGCGTATGTCAGCGATTTTTTGGACCATATATTTCTAGACCGAGATACTTCAGCGAGAACACGTAATAATTACCGAGTATGGCTATCTGCATTTTCTGCATGGCTGATAGAAAAACAATATTTGGAAAAGAACCCGGTAGAAGGAATAAAGAGCTTGGAGGAAACTGAGAAATTCAGGTCGGCTTTGGAAAGAGAGGATTTGATACGGCTGAAAGATTACCTGT
>OGEG01001520.1_pt1 | contig 15271 bp, 10 predicted proteins | sample 1570621 | NCBI WGS metagenome assembly OGEG01 (sample SAMEA2582130, study PRJEB24529) | metagenome | biome: Human gut stool | place: China | collected 2011 | reverse complement strand
AGAGGAGGAATGTCCCCGGTGGAAACAAACGGAATTGGAGAACCAAGAAATGATGTGGCCTGGAGCGGAGCAACCCGAACTTCGTAAACCTATTTGTGTGGAGACCAAGAAAGGAATTACGTTGGAATCGGAAGATGAGGGTGTCTCGTTCGCTTATCAGATCAATGGAGAAGGATTTAGTAAAGAGCATTGGTTCTTATATACAGGGCCTATCCAGTTAAAGAGGAAAGAAAAACTAACAGCGATAGCTGTTCGTGCGGGAATGAAGGATAGCGAAAAGATCGAGTTTATCAAAGAATAATTAGTAAATGAATAAATCTATAAATCATGAAATCAATACATTTGTTACCTATATTCGGATATGGGCTTATGGTTTTCTCCGCTTGTGGAGTGGAGGAAGAAGCGGAGAAGCGTCCGAATATATTGTTTATTTTATCAGATGACCATTCTCGTGAAGCTGTTAGCGCTTATGGCGGTATTAACGCAAGATTAGCGCCGACTCCTCATATCGATGGGATTGGGAAAGATGGGGTTGTAATGCGCAATATGTTATGTACGAACTCAATCTCCGGGCCTAGTCGTGCTTGTTTATTGACCGGTAAATACAGTACGACGAATGGTTTCTACCAAAATGAGGGAGGGATCGTGTTTGATAATACCCAACAGCAATATCAGAAGTTATTGCAGGCAAATGGATATACGACCTCTTTATTTGGTAAATGGCATTTGTTCTCTGAACCTAAAGGATTTGATTATTATATGATTCATGGGGACAAAAGTCAGCAGGGGACTTATTGGGACCCTGTGTTTGACACGAATGGAAAGAAAGAACAGAAAAAGGGGTACGCTACCCGGTTGACAACTGATGCCGCGTTGGAATGGTTAGATGAAGTGAAGGAGGGTGAGAAACCTTTCTGCATGATGCTACATTACAAAGCCCCCCATCGTCCTTGGCAACCGGATTCTTGTTACTTGAATTTGTTTGATGACGTAGAATTCCCTTATCCGGAGACTTTTGATGACGATTATGCCGGACGCGAGAAAACGCTAGGCGAATCGATGGCCACTATCGAGAATCACCTATCTCGGGGAGATTTAAAACAAACTCCTCCTGAAGGCTTGACTCAGCAGGAACGAAGTAAATGGCTTTGGTGGGGTGGCTCTGGCAAAGACCAGTATTGGACTCCGGACCCTGCGTTAGAGGGAGAAGCGTTGAAAAGATGGAAGTTCCAGACTTATATCAAGAATTACTTGCGTGTAGTCCGTTCTGTTGACGATCAGGTTGGGCGTGTAGTGAAGTATTTGAAAGATAACGGACTGTATGATAACACGATTATCATATATATGGGAGACCAAGGCTTTTTCTTGGGAGAACATGGATTATATGATAAACGTTGGATGTATGAAGAGGCCCTTCAAATGCCCTGTCTGATCAGTTATCCTAACGCAATTAAGAAAGGGCAGGATTTAGAGGAGTTGACCCTTAATATAGATATCGCCCCAACCTTGCTTGATTTTGCGGGGGTGCGAATACCGGATGATATCCAAGGTGAGAGTATGAAAGGCTTGTTGACTGGTAAGACCGGAGTGAAGGATAACTGGAGGAAATCCGCCTATTATCAATACTTCGAATATCCCAAATGGCATAATGTACAACCTCATTATGGAGTACGTACGGATCAATTTAAACTGATCCATTTTTACTATAATATAGATACATGGGAATTATATGATTTAAAGAAAGATCCGAAAGAGGTGAAAAACATATATAATGATCCTGCGTATGCCGGTGTCGTGAAAGAGTTGAAAGCCGAGATCGTGAAACTACAAAAGCAATATGGGGATACTCAAAGCTTGGAAGATAGACGAAAGATGACAGATCGCTATATGTTGAGGTACGAAGAATGATGTCTGTTTAATTGGTTATTAAAAAATAGAACAATGGCGGTTATTCCAATGGAGTAGCCGCTATTTTTTATTTCCAAATATTAGAATAGTATTTCGTTTTTTAGAAGCAGGTTGGTCTTATTTGACTGATATAAAGCTTCGTATGTATGAAATGGGACTTACTCAGACTAAATTATCAGAGTTGCTAAATGTTAGCCCATCACGTGTTAGTGAATATCTTTTAGGTAAATGCGAACCAACATTGAAAGTGGCTCGTGAAATAAGCCGGAAACTAAATATTGATGCTAATATAGTGTTGGGAGTGTAGACGCGTGTTGTATGTCGTTTGCGGATTTCACCCCGGATTTATGAAGTTAACTTACTTTGAAATGTTAGTTAACTGGTAACTTTCTACCTAAAAAAGCCATTTGGCAATGTACCTAATCTTTTTTGCGCTATAAAAGTATTTTGTAAGGTCATTCCGTAGACTTTAGGGTAGTAGTCTTCGTACTGTTTGATGGATCGCCATCTTGATTTTTTCCTTAATAATCAATTATAATTAAAGAATATATCATATATTTGCCTAGCTAGTAATTAAGACAGAAAAGCAAAAGGTAAAAGCGTAGGTTTTTATCTACTTATTCTTTCTTTGTTGGTAGTAAAACAATGATAAAATAGAAAACGTATGGATTATCATAGACTAAAATATTTTTAATACGTATATTTGCGACAATAAAAGGCTTTTAAGTTAGAAGCCTTGTGTTGCGTGCGATATTTGTGCGAGTTGACAAAAATCGGCCAAATTTTTCGAGACACTCAATGCACAGAGAAAGCCCCGCAACCCTTTATTAGATATACGTGTTATCTATGCTACTGTATAGTATAGATAGATTATTGTATACAGATAAGGGGGGCGTGCGGCTGACTTTATTGAGTGTTGAGGCTTGGCCGAGCCTTTGTCAACAATATTTTCAGCCAATCGCCCTTTCTTTATTTTATAATGAAAGGCCAGCTCTTCAATATAACGCCAAATAACGCCCTTTTTAAAGATAAATAGTATAAGTTTTACTTTAATCAAATAGTTATGCCTGAGTTTATTACTATTGAAGAAGCCGCTCGTATCACCGGCTTTCCATCTCAAGAAATCCAGCAATGGGCGATATCTAAAAAAATAACATCTTACGTCGTGAAGCAAGGTGTTCGCCTAGTCGATCTGACCAATTTGCGTGAATTCATTTCCCATATCGAGCGTATGGGAATACAAAAGCTATACCTGCAACTTATCATCCAAGACAAGGAAGAAGAGATAAACGAGATCATCTCCCAATTCGATGATTACCTTTTCTGCCTGCGATCCCTTAAAAACATCTCTCCCCTACTTAAACTCATTATCGCCGAACTATCAACATTCATACACGACAAGAAAGACCGACTTATCTTTACGGAAATAACTTCCGGAGCCAAGATAGAAGACGTAGCTAAACGTTGTGGTATATCCTACGACGGAATCTGTCGCCGATATAAGGTCATATCGCTCCGCTTGCAAGAAAACATGGGCTTCCTGACCGAATACAAGAAAACAATCACGAACCAAGACCTTGAGATAGAACGTCTGTGGATAGAGAACAGGAACATGGAATACGAATTGAGAAGATTATATAAAAAGGCGCTCCAAAACGGTCTATGTATCGAATCTCCCCGATCACTTACCCCCGTTCCCTTAAATGCCGCGAAACGGATATGCCAACCCATTACCCGTCTCACCTTAGCGCCCTATATCCGTAAATGCCTTACAACCTTGAAAATAGAAACCATAGAAGATATTCTACGTTACGCCCTCAAAAACGGACTCGACTCTTTATTAGACCTTCCCGGCTTTGGCGCTCTTGGTTTGGCCCAACTGAAATTCCAACTCGAAAAGCATAAGATAATCGATAAAACCGGGCATTCCGACCTTTATCAATATATCATTTGCGAAGCGGATAATTAGTGAGGACATTCTTTGTCCTCAAGTAGAATTTAACTAGATTTCAAGGATACTCATACTGCATTTACATTTTTTTGTATATTTGCGATATGTAATGATGCTTGTTTATATTTGGATATTTATTAGTAACCTTGTACTTGGTTCTGATGAAACTATGTCGGTTAGTGTAGATGATATGAATGATAAGATAAAGATAATCAGCGGATAACTAAATAGTAAAATTACCGATGGTAGTGGAGAACTAAAGAAAAAACGAACTAGATGGTTGTTATTTAGATATTTATATTATAAACAAGACATGGTCTCATCAGAACTCATGTATATGAAAACTGCAAATATGCAGAAAGGAGATAAGATTTGTATGGCGTGGATATGTAATATATATGTAATATGAAAGTGGATGGACATTTGCTTATAGATCTGAAGAATGGAGATGAAAAGGCTTTTGAGACTCTATTCTGGAAATATAATGAGCATGTATATCATTTTATTTACTCATTACTATATGAAAAATCTATGGCAGAGGACTTGACCCAAAACGTTTTTCTTAAGATTTGGGAGAAGCATGAGACGATAGATGTGGAGCAAAACTTTGACGCCTATCTATTCACCATCGCCCGTAACTTAGTTTATAAAGAGACAGAGAATCGGCTACTCTCCGAGAAACTGACGGAAAGCCTACAACGGCAACTATCAGATGCCGATTCTCTTACGGAAGAACGAATCGACGCAGAGTCTTTACGGGAATATATTAATAGCTTGATAGAAGAATTACCGCCATCACGTCGGGAGATATTCCGTTTGAGCCGTCATGAACATTTATCATATAGAGAAATAGCGGAACGCCTCTCTATCTCAGAAAAGACCGTGGAAACACAGTTGAGTAGGGCTTTGCGTTTTTTGCGAGATCGACTTTCTTCTGATGGCTTCCTTAGTATTATATCACTCTTTTTGTAATTAATGAGTGTTAAATGTTTTGTTTCTTGTAGGGGTAGGAAGTTTTTAGCGGATATACGTATTATATTATATGATGAAAAAACGTATCTACATATAGAATTCAGATAAAAGTGAAGCCTTTAGATCTAATCATATTATTACTGACAGTTCCCCTATCCGCTTGTCAAGATAAGCAAAAGGAAGCGATAACGTTGTTGGTTAAGGAGTGGCAGGGTAAACAGATACTATTTCCTGAAAATATTGTCTTTACTGGATTTGCATCTGATACAATTGATTTCATGATGCCGACTTCTGATTACAAAGTTTTCGCTCCGCAACATTATCAGAAAGGAGGCGACGCAAAAGTTCAAAATTAATTTAAACTCAAAAAGGAACTGAGAATATCCTATTCAAACTAAAGAAGATTAGGTGGAGAATGAAATTCTCATAAATCAAATTTATTGCATATTCTTTAAACTAATAGATCATGAAAAAGAAAATTATAGGCATGGCTATAATAGCCACCATAGTATTAGCTTCTGCTTGGAATATTAGCCAAAATAATGAGATTCAATTCTCAAGTTTAGCATTTAACAATGTAGAAGCGTTGGCTGATACTGAAGTAGATGTAGGTGAGCCTTGTATTCTATATCCTACAACATGTTACGAGATTAATGATGATTTGGGTCATGATATTATTACTGGTTATAGATAGATGATTTAAATAAACCATAAAGGGGAGTTCTTTTGGACTCCTCTTGGAATAATACAAACAATATGAAAAGCTATATTTCGTGCATTATTCTTGTGCTTATTTCTCTTGCTTCTTGTAAACAGAAGAAAGAAATAGATCCTAAGGAACATTTCCAACGAGTAGTTGCTATAAACGCAAATAAACTTAATGTAGATACTTATAAGTTAAGTTCGTTTGGTAGGATGATCTTATTTGAGGATGGGCAATGTATAATTAAAGAGAACTATTTAAGTGAATCTCCTTTGGATAAAATATATTATACAAAAGACAGTATCCTATCTTTTGCCCAAACAGGAGAAGGACCGGATGAGAACATCATGCCTCGTTTAATGCAAAAAAAGGATGAGTCAAATGTGAATATATTGGATATACAGAAAAAACAAATTATAACAAAGAGTTTATCAAAGGATATCTCTTCCAACGTAAATTTAGACTATATGTTTCTCTCTGCCATACAAACGAAGCATGGATATGTTGTTTCTGGACTGCTTGATAAAGAGGACTCCAATACTAAGAGATATGCTTTATTTGATTGTGAAGGGAAATATGTGAAGTCTTTTGGTGATTTTCCTAATGACGGAAACAATAGTGGAGGTAAAAGTAAAACATTTGCTTATCAAGGTTATATGGCTTATAATTCATTGTTAGACAGATTTGCTACAGTAGCGTCATCAGGTGCTATATTTGAGCTATATCAAATAGATACGATTCCGACGCTCATAAAATGTTATCATGATATTTATCCTATATATACTGATGATCGTAGATCTGGGAGAAACGGTATAAAGCATGGTAAAGAGAATGTAATCGGTTATACGGATATATATGCGACCAATCGTTATGTCTATGCCTTATACTCAGGGAAAAAATTAAATCAACATACTAATGCGGGGATGATAGACGCTATGTTAAGTAATGATGTCTTAGTCTATGATTGGAGTGGAAAGTGTATCTGTCGATTGGTTTCTGATATAAAACTATTCAATATTTGTGTGGCAAACGATGATAAAGAACTGATCGCTTTAGGATGGGATGATGATTATCATCTATATTCTTTTGATCTGTCGAAGGTTATATCTGCATGGTAGTAAATAAACACATTAGTTATGGTCGTAAAATACTTTTTTTCTTTGCTCTCTTAACTTTTTATGCTTGTTCTTCGGGAGAAAATGGCCTATTAGAATTAGCCTTGGACAAATCGGGGGAAAATACGGAGTTAGAAGTTGTTCTAGATCATTACAAGGATGATCTGAAAAAACTGGAAGCTGCCCGTTTTTTAATATGTAATATGATAGGGAAACAAGTGTTAGACAGTAACTCTGTGAAAGGAAATCAAGTATATTTCGATGCTTTCGCTAATTATCGAGAGACATACGGTTCTTTTTTATACGATATCCAGTACGCCATATATGATAGTATAAATAAATCGTATTCTCATATAAAAGTGAATCCTCGTTTTTTATTCGATTTGAAAGAGTTATCTTCCGATTATCTTATACATCATATAGATCAGTGTTTCCAAAATAAAGAGCGATTCCCTTGGTGCAAGAATATGGATTGGGCTACTTTTTTGAATTATCTACTACCCTATACTACTGATAATTGCCATTGGGAACACGCTTGGAGCTATTTTGATCGGAAGTATGCTTCATTGCGAGACTCTATGTATACATGCTCGTATGAAGAGATTGGTAAAGCTATATCGGATGAGGTAGAGCAAGGCTTTCTTAATGAATGGATAATTTTTACTGGTAAATATCAAGGATTACGTCCTATGACCTTTCAAAATATAGTAGCGACTCAAATAGGCACCTGTTTAGAAAAGTCTACTTATAAGATAGCGGCATTGAGGGCGAATGGTATACCAGCTGCATTGAATATGGTGCCTTGTTGGGGGAATTCACAATATCCTCATTCGTGGGTAGAGATTATCGGTAGTAAGCAATCCGGTTCTATATATGATAATACACAAAGACCTTTCCTTACTAAAGAGGACATTAAGATAGACGGGATGTTTTGGAGGGATGTCTATCAACCTAAAATAGATCTGCTTCCGTCTGCTATCACTGTCCAATATTGTAGGACTGCTCCTAAAGTTTATCGGTATAACTATCGGATACAGCTTCACTCTCTAGCTATCTTGTCAAAAGAGGAAATACCTGCTTTATTTAAAAATCCGGGACTTGAGGATATCACTGACCAGTATGTCGTATGTAAGGATATAGAGGTTCCGCTTTGGAAAGAAAAACATCCTAAAGAATATGTTTATTTATGTTGCTACGATGTTATTGGTTGGAATCCGGTATGTTGGAGTCGGGCTGAAGGGACAAAGGCATACTTCCCTAAGATGGGTGTCAATATGCTCTACCTTCCCGCTTATTATAATAATGGAAGTATACAACCGGCGGGAGATGCGTTCATCTTGACTAGTGAAGGAAACTTACGTAAGTTATTGCCGGGTTTTGAAAGAATGGAAAGTTCTGCTACATTCTATTCAAAAGTTCCATATAGAATGAATACGGCGCTTCAAGCCGCAGGAACGATAGGAACCCGCTTTTATGTTTGTAACAAGAAAGATCTTTCGGATCGTTCTTTGATATATTCTATTGAAAATCCTCCCTTTTATGTGGATAGTTTCCGTATATCTGTTTCCCAAAAATATCGTTATTTGATCTGTGATTTTCAAGAAACACAGCCATTGGGCTATTTTTACGCTATAGCGGAAATAAAAGTATTTGGAGGCGATGGCCAGCAGTTTTCCGGAGAGTGGGGTGGAAATGAAGGGACTAAAGGACATGGTCTCGATTTGGTGACAGATCAGGACCGAGTGTCTTATTATCAACCAGATCAATTTCAAAAAGATCAATTTGTTGTTCTAGATCTAGGCGAACCTAAACAGATAGCGAAGGTGGAATTTTATCCGAGGAATGATGATAATAAGATCGTAACGGGAGAATTATATGAACTCTTCTATTGGGACAAAAAGTGGATATCATTAGGTAAACAGTATGCCGAAGACAATAAATTAATATATCAAAATATTCCACGGGAATCTATTTTTCGTATTCATAACCATACACGAGGAAAAGAACATCGCCCGTTTACTTATGAAGGCGGAAAACAAGTGTGGTATTAATTTGTGTTAAATCAAGGCTTTCTTGATTTTTCCGTGTAAGGGTAAAGTTCTTTTTCGGGATATACTTATTACACGATGAGAAAAATGCATACACATATCGAATTATTGGATCGCTTCATGAGTGGTAAGACTTCACCGGAAGAAGAGCGAACTCTTTTGGCGTGGTTTAGAGATCCCGATCATAAGGAAGAGATCATGGCTTTTTATAAGTCTAGATGGGAAGAATCTTCCGGGAAAAAGCTTCCTCCTAAGCTACAAGGACAGATGTTCTGTGAGATTAAAAAGCGGATAAGACAAGAGGAGAAAACTTTGGAGATAAAGAAGAAACCGCATACCTTATGGAAGTGGCTTTCTTATGCGGCGGCGGCTTTAATTTGTATAGGCTTGGGAATGGGTTCTCATTTATATATACGCAGAGCACAATTTTCAGAGCCTCAAAGCTATATCGTATCTGCGGATAAGGGACAACGTGCTAGCATAATTCTTCCCGACGGAACAAAAGTATGGTTAAACTCACATACTCATCTTATTTATGATACGAATTATGGGGTAAAAGAAAGGTCTGTATCTTTATCTGGAGAAGCTTATTTTGAGGTAGCTAAAGACAAGAAGCATCGCTTTGTCGTAAAAGCCGGAAATATGGAAGTAGAGGCATTAGGTACGACTTTTAATGTGAAGGCATACGATGAAGATGATGAAATGATCGCTACTTTATTTGAGGGTAGCGTGCGTGCCAAAGCTGGAAATCAGATGGCGATATTAACGCCTGATCAATGTGCTATATTTAGTAAAACCGATCGCCGGCTATCTGTAAATCATCCAAGGAATACTTCGTATGCTAGTCTATGGCGTACGAATGAACTGGCGTTTTCCGGTGAATCATTGGAAGAGATTGCGATTCTTCTGGATCGTATGTATAATGTAAAAGTCCATTTTTTATCAAATAGGATCAAAAAATATAGTTTTTCGGGCGTTATCCGGAATAATAGTCTTGATAATGTATTTGAAATAATAAGCCTTACGGCTCCGATTACGTATGTGTCGGTAGGTGATACTATTTATTTAAATGAGAAATAGAAAGTTGAGTGTTAACCTAATAAAGAAGAAGCCTATGAGATGAGCTAGATGATTGTAGTAAAAAAAGAAGAAAGGCAAGGCCCTTCTTCCTCTTAAGCAAAATCACTTGTATATAATATCTTCAAGGAAATAACTAGCCGGTTATAAATAAGATAGAATATGTAAATGATTTGCTTGTAAAGTTACCTGTTTAAAATCTATGTATTATTAAAAAACTTTTAAAAATGAGTAATTTCAAGCACTCTTTTTTCCGGACACTTTTGTATGCCCAATTATTGTCGGGCTTTTCCGGGGTTGCGGTAGCCGCTCAGATTTCGTTGTCGGTCAAGGATAAACCGATGCGAGAAGTTATTAAAGAATTGGAGAAGACAACGGAATATCGTTTCTTTTACAATGATGAAATCAAAGGATTGGATTTTCCGGTTTCGGTTAATGTGAAAGACGGAGACATTAATTTTGTAATGAAATCGCTTTCCAAACAAGCGAATGTTGATTATGTATTGAAATCGGGGAATCAAGTTGTCTTGTCATCCGCAGAGGCTGTAAAACAACAAGAAAGTAAAAAAGTTACAGGTTCGGTGGTGGACTCAAAAGGCGAACCTATCATCGGCGCCAATGTGGTAGTGAAAGGTTCTACGAATGGAACGATCACGGACATTGATGGTAATTTCTCCATCGAGGTAACTCCGAATTCGATACTTCAAATCTCTTATATTGGTTACGTAGCTCAAGAGGTACCGGTAGGAAATAAGAATAATCTGGTCATTTCTATTCATGAGGATACCCAAAAATTAGATGAGGTCGTGGTTGTAGGTTATGGTACTCAAAAGAAAGTAAACTTAACGGGTGCCGTGGAACAAGTGACGAGCGAGGTTTTTGAGAACCGTTCCGTATCGAACGCTACCCAGATGTTACAAGGTTCTATCCCGAACTTGAATATTCAATTGACGGATGGTAAGCCGACCCGTACGGCTAGTTATAACGTGCGTGGTACGACCTCTATTGGTCAAGGTGGGGATGCCTTGGTTTTGATCGACGGTGTTGAGGGGGATCCGTCTATGTTGAATCCAAATGATATCGCTAGCGTGTCTGTATTGAAGGATGCGGCCTCTGCCGCTATTTATGGTGCCCGGGGTACGTTTGGCGTGGTATTGATTACGACAAAAGAACCGGCTAAAGATAAGACCTCTATTACGTATACGGGCAATTTCTCGTTACAACGTCCGGCTACGGTTCCCGATGTGGTGACGGATGGATATATGTATGCCGAACGTTTCTATGAGGCTTATCACGCATGGAACAATTATTCGGCGGATCCGAAGAACATTAATAAGACCCAAGACTTCTCTCTTGGTTGGCTGGAAGATTTCAGGTTGCGGAAAGAACAAGGTATTACCTCGGAAGTAGAGAAAGATGCCAACGGCAAGTATGTTTATTACGGAAATGAGGATTATTACGATGCTTTATATAAGAAGAATACGTTTGCGCAGGACCATAATCTATCGTTGACAGGAAGTAATGGTAAATTAAATTATTATATATCCGGCCGTTTCTATGGATATGATGGTTTGTTCCGTTATAATACGGACGATTACAAAACGATGAATTTACGTGCGAAAGGTTCTATCCAACTGTTCGATTGGTTGAAAGTAGAGAATAACATGGAATTCTCGAATATGGATTATCATAACCCGATGAATGTGGGTGAAGGTGGTTCGATTTGGCGTAATATATCGGATGAGGGACATCCTTGCCAGCCCATTTTCAATCCGGATGGAAGCCTGTCTTTTGCGGCCGCTTATACGATAGGTGATTTCATATATGGCAAGAACGGCATTGATACGAATAATAAGGTATTACGGAATACGACTAGCTTTACGACATCATTCTTAAACAATAAGTTGCATGTAAGGGGTGATTTTACATTTAGGAATACGGATAATAATAAGACGCAACGCCGTGTCCCGGTTCCTTATAGCAAGGTAGAAGGTGAGAGTTTGCTGTTGAGCGAGAAATACAATGATTTAAAAGAAACGACTGGTAAGACTGATTATATCGCCACTAATATTTATGCAGATTATGAGGATACGTTTGCGGAGGCGCATTATTTTAAAGGTATGATCGGTTATAATTATGAGCAGTCTCAATATAAGAACCTAGAGGTTCAGCGGAATGGATTGTTATTTGATGATACGGATAACATCAATTTGGCGTTGGGTGACGCTATCACTACATCCGGTAAATATAACCGTTGGCGGGTAGCCGGTGGATTCTTCCGGTTGAATTATGCGTTTAAGGATCGTTATCTGTTGGAGGTGAACGGCCGTTATGATGGTTCCTCGAAATTCCCGACAGATCAGCAATGGGCATTCTTCCCATCTGTATCGGCGGGTTGGAGAATCTCGGAGGAGCCGTTCTGGCGGGTGAATGAACAAATCTTCTCGGATATGAAAGTCAGGGCTTCTTATGGTTCACTGGGTAATGGTAATGTTGACCCGTATAGTTTCCTTGAGCTTTTAAGCATCAAGACTTCCGATCGGGTATTGAATGGAGCGTTGAATAAGTATACCAGCGCACCTGCCGTTATGCCAAGCGGACTTACTTGGGAGACTGCTACGACAACTGACGTAGGACTTGACTTTGGTATGTTGAACAGTCGTTTCCGTTTCTCCGGCGATTACTACATCCGTAAGACTACGGATATGTACACGGTCGGTAAGACGCTCCCTGAGATTTTCGGTGCCGCTTCCCCAAAAGGTAACTATGCGGATATGACAACGAAAGGCTGGGAAATCACATTGACTTGGCGTGATCATTTTGAGCTGGCTAGCAAACCGTTTAATTATGAGATCAAGGGTACTCTGTCTGATTATATTTCAACCATAGATCGTTATAATAATGAGAATAAGTATCTGGATGATTACTATGAGGGTATGCGTGTCGGTGAGATTTGGGGATACGAGACCGAGGGTTTATTTAAAGACCAAGCGGATATCGATAATCATGCTACCCAGAAATTAATCAAGTCATCTTCCAAAAATATTTGGTATCCGGGAGACGTGAAGCTAAAGGATCAAGACGGGAACGGTGCGATCGATTATGGAACGAACCGGGTTGATGATCATGGGGATTTGAAGGTGATTGGTAATAGCTTACCCCGTTTTGCTTATAGTATTAACCTAAGCGGTGATTGGAATAACTTCTTTATATCAGCCTTCTTCCAAGGTGTAGGAAAGCAGGATTGGTATCCTAGTTCGGAATGTATTTTCTGGGGACAATATAATCGTCCGTATAATAATCTACCGACATGGCATGTCGATAATTATTGGACTGAGGATAATCAAGGCGCTTATTTGCCTCGTTATGCGGGTTATAATACCTCTATTAGAGATACGAAACAGACTCGTTACTTGCAGAATGTGGCTTATATCCGTTTGAAGAATCTGCAATTTGGTTATACATTACCCAAACAATGGATCTCGAAGATCATGCTTCAAAATGCCCGGGTTTATATCTCGGCGGAGAATTTGTGGTGTTGGTCTCCCTTGTATAAACATACCCGTGATTTGGATGTGACAAATATCTATGGTTCGGACCCGGACTTGACGGATGCGGATATGAAGTCTGGCTTGAACGGGAAACGAGGTAGTGGTGATGGTAATAGTTATCCTCAAATGCGAAGCATAAGCTTAGGTGTATCAGTAACTTTTTAAATCTTGAGACATGAAAAAACTAGTATATTCTTTTATATCGGCTTGCTTGTTATTGGGTGCTTGTTCGATGGATGAGTCTCCAAAATCGGAAATAGACAAGGAATCTATATTTAATAATGAGAAAGGACTTCAGACATATTCTTATTCCTTTTATGATATTTTGCCTTCTATCAGTAATGGGTATAAGAAAGATGCGATGTGTGATTATGGTGCGGTAACAAGTTTCGATTCTTTTTTGAGAGATGGGGCTTATTCGGCTGAGGTCGCTACGGGCTGGTCTTCCGATGATTGGAAAAACTTACGTAATTTGAATTATTTCATTGAGAATTGCGTGAGTGATCAGCTAGACGAGTCCGTACGTGATAATTATATCGGATTGGCCCGCTTTTTCCGTGCTTATTTCTATTATGAGAAAGTACTCCGTTTTGGAGATGTGCCTTGGGTAGATAAATCGTTGAGTATTGATGACGAGAAGCTGTATGATGAGCGTGATCCCAGAACATTCGTGATGGACAAAGTTTTGGAAGACTTGGATTTTGCGTGCGAACATATTACTCGTACGAGTGATGGTACGGGATCTTTGGTGACGAAGTGGGTGGCTTACGCTTTGAAATCCCGTATTTGCCTGTTTGAAGGTTCTTTCCGTAAGTATCATACGGAATTGGGATTGGCCGATACAGCGAATAAGTGGTTCCAAGAGGCTGTTAACGCTGCTGAAACCGTGATGGCAGAATCTGGTCATTCTTTATATACAGGTGCGGGAACAGATGGCTCGATGCGTGCTATATTCATTAGTGATACGCCGATCACGAGCGAGGTAATGCTTGCTAGCTGTTGTGACGTAACTCTAGGTAAACTAGGTGACGCGAATTGGTGGTGGACATCGGGTACCTACGGCTCTCGTTTTAGCATGACTCGTACGTTTGTCAACACATTTTTGAGTATCGATGGAACTCCATTTACGGATCGTCCGGGATATGAGACAATGTTGTTCTATGATGAATGCCAAGATCGTGATATGCGTTTAGCGCAAACAATTCGTACTCCGGGTTATCAGAGAGACGGGGAACCTGCCGCTCCGAATTTCAATGGCTATACATTTACCGGTTATCAGCCGATTAAGTATACGTTGGATGCTACTCGTTATGACGCTGGGGCCTTGAATACAAACGCTATACCTCTTTTCCGTTATGCGGAGGTGCTGTTGAATTATGCGGAGGCCAAAGCGGAATTGGGTACATTGAGTGATCAGGATTGGAGCAAGACAGTTGGAGCTTTACGTGCCCGCGCCGGTATTACGGGAGGATTAAATGCCAAGCCGGTGAAGGTGGATACTTATCTTCAGAATACTTATTTCCCTAATATCTCAGATCCAGTCTTATTGGAAATCCGCAGGGAACGTTCTATTGAACTTGCTTTGGAGGGATTCCGTTTCTCGGATATCAAGCGTTGGAAGTTAGGTAAATTGATGACTATGCGTTGGACGGGTATTTATGTCCCGAAATTGAATGAACCGATGGATCTTGACCATGACGGTACAATGGATGTCGTGTTCTATATCGGTAGTAAACCGGAGAATTTACCAGCTAGTTGTACGCCGATATCAGTAGGGGATGATACCCAACAAGGGTTGACACAGGGTACATATGGAAACCTCACTTGGTCTGATAACGATCCTAGGATCTGGTATGATGATGATCGTCAATATTATTATCCGATTCCGGCGGCGGCAATTCAGAAAAATACTAATTTGAAACAGAATCCGGGTTGGTAATTAAAAT
>OGEG01001510.1_pt1 | contig 15393 bp, 10 predicted proteins | sample 1570621 | NCBI WGS metagenome assembly OGEG01 (sample SAMEA2582130, study PRJEB24529) | metagenome | biome: Human gut stool | place: China | collected 2011 | reverse complement strand
GAAAAAACAATCCCTGCTCACCCGGCAGTATACGATGATTTTCCGGAGAATCTGCTGCCGGAACTGGCAGGGTATTTAAAAGAGCACGGAATTGAAAAATTATATTGTCATCAGACGGAAATGTTTGAGAAAGTGACTTCCGGGAAAAATGTTGTTATCACAACATCGACGGCGAGCGGCAAGACATTAAGCTTTCTGCTCCCGGTTTTACAGGACATTTTGAAAAATCCGCTGACAAGGGCAATTTTCATTTACCCGACCAAGGCACTTGCGGCAGACCAGTACCGTGCGATCGCACCGTATCTGGAATATTTTGGAGAGAACCGTATTGTGGCGGGCGTGTATGATGGGGATACGCCGGTGGCGGAGCGTACAAGAATCCGGCAGAGTGCCAATATTATATTGACAAACCCGGAGATGGTGAATGGGGCATTTCTGCCGAATCACAGCAAATACGGGTTTGATTTTATTTTTTCCAATTTAAAATACATTGTGATCGATGAGCTGCACACGTATCGTGGGGCGTTCGGTTCGCATCTGGCAAATGTGTTCCGCAGACTTTCAAGAGTATGCCGTTATTATCATTCCAATCCACAGTTCCTTTGCAGTTCTGCTACGATTGCCAATCCGGTGGAGCTTGCAGCAGAGATCTGTGGAAAGCAGTTTGCACTTGTGGATAAGGACGGCTCACCAGCAGCAGAACGTGGATATTATCTCATCCAGCCGCCGAAGATCATGGGGAAAGACGACAACTATTATGGGCAGATCCGCATTACGACAGTGGCGGCAGAACTTTTGCCGGAGCTGATGGATGAAGGAAAAAATTTTATTGCGTTTACGAAGTCCAGAAAGAATGTGGAGATCGTCTTAAAAGAGACGAGAGATCATTTGGAAGCGGAGGGATTTTTAGGCACGCATAAGCCGGATGAAATCTCCGGTTATCGTGGCGGTTACACGCCGCTTGAGCGGAAACAGATTGAAAATCAGATGATCTCGGGAGAACTGATGGGACTTGTTTCCACGAATGCATTAGAACTTGGAATTGATATCGGAAAGATCAGTACCACGGTGTTAGTCGGTTATCCGGGCACCAGAGCCTCATTCTGGCAGCAGACAGGGCGTGCCGGAAGAAGCGGGAAAAGGAGCAGCAACTATCTCATTCTCGACAATCAGTCGTTTGACCAGTACATTGCGCTTGAGCCGGGCTGGCTGTTTGAGGGAAGCAGTGAAAATGCTGTGATCGATAAGAATAATCTGATCATTGAGCTGGCGCATATCCGTGCGGCAGCAGCGGAGATTCCTTTGACGCTTGATGATATTTCCCTGTTTCCGGATCTTGGCGAGGCAATCCCGATACTTCTCCGCGCTGAGGAACTATCGAGCCACAATGGAAAATTTGCGTGGTCTGGCGGTGAGTTCCCGGCGGGTGATTTTTCCATGCGCAATATTGATGAGAAGCGCTATAAGCTTCTGCACAAGGACAGCGGAAAAGAAATCACGGAGATGGACGAGAGTCAGGCGTTCCGTGAACTTCACGATGGTGCGGTCTACATGCATGACGGCATTGCCTATCAGGTGACAAAGCTTGACCTTGAGAGCCGGACTGCCTATGCAGTGCCATTTAATGGAAATTATTATACAGTCGCGACAGGGGAAGCGAATGTGAAGATCGTTCACGAGAGTAAAAATATGCCGCTTGCTCGCACAGAGCTTCATTTTGGCGATGTCAATGTGAGCGATTACGTTTATATGTTTAAGAAAATGCAGTTTCACAATCATCAGAATCTTGGCTATGAGCAGTTACCGAAGGCACTCTCCAAAGACTATGATACGGAGAGTACCTGGATGCGTGTGCCGGAGAATGTCGTGAAGGTGTACCGGGGATTGATCCAGGTGAATGAGAATACGAAAATGGTGCGGAACAATTATTATGAGGGCGTCTGTTTCGCACTGAAAAATGCTGCCCGGATGGTGACCATGACGGAACAGGAGGATATTGGAGTTATCACGTCGGCGAATGCACTGGAACTTGCGTTTGACACAAGCTCGGACGTAGACATCTATTTTTACGATAAGTATGTGGGTGGACTTGGATTCGCTGAAAAGATTTATGATAATATGGAAGATATTATCCAAAATGCCGTGAAGCTTGTAAAAGGCTGTGGATGCAAAGATGGCTGTGCCGCCTGTGTGGGAGATTACCGGCTTGACAGGCAGATGGTACTTTTCGGACTGGAAAACCTGCTGGAACACTGGGATGTCCCGATGGGAGTGAAGACTGCAGAGCATGCGCCGTCCACGTTCCGGAGAAAAGAGTTCTCGTTTGAAAAGTTAGGAGAGCAGTGGCAGGAGTTCTGCAAAAAGATTAGTGAAAACGGAGAGAACTTTGCCGCATTTTTACAGACCGTTCCGGCGGTCGAAGTGAGAGAGCGGATGCTGATCTTAAAATTATCCAGCGCCTTTTATGCAGACTGGGTGATGGAGCCGGGAAACCGCGAGAGCCTTAAGAATATTATCAGTTATTATGCGGATGTGCCGGTTGGATTCCAGATCCAGGTGACACTCGCAGATGAAGTGAGAGAGCCGGATAAGGACGCGATGGAGAAGATGGAACGGAGGTTAAAATGAAAACAAGAGAAGAAGCAACAAAATACGGACTGTCATTTCCAGACACTTATCTGGAAACGCCGTTTCATGATCCAAACTGGGAGTTAGTGCGTGTGCATGGAAGCAAAAAGGCATTTTTGTGGGTATATGAGCGGAACGGATACATCAATCTGAATGTGAAAGTGCGCCCGGAGTGGCGCGATTTCTGGAGGGATGCCTATGCGTCCGTGCTTCCGGGATATCATCAGAATAAAGAACACTGGAATACGATCATTTTAGATGGGACAATCCCGGATAAGGATGTGAAGCAGATGATTGCAGAAAGCTATGACATTATCACAGACAGTCCGACAAAGCGTATTTATGAGGCGGTGAAAACCATTCCAAAAGGTAAAGTGGCAACTTACGGCAGGGTGGCAGAGCTTGCCGGAAATCCGAGAATGTCTAGAGCAGTCGGAAATGCCCTGCACCATAACCCGGATCCGGAGCATATCCCATGTTACCGTGTTGTGAATTCCAAGGGAGAATTAGCAGGGGCTTTCGCCTTTGGAGGGGAGCATGTGCAGGAAGAACTGCTGAAAGCAGACGGCATTGAAGTGGTGAATGGCAGGGTGGATTTAAAGAAATATGGAATTTAAAGAAAATTACACACAACAGCTACAACGTCTAAATGAATACCAGAAAGCAGCCGTTTTCGATGAGAGCAACGCTTGTCTGGTGAATGCCAATGTTGGCAGCGGTAAGACGACGGTTCTTATCACAAAGGTCATGTATCTGCATTACGAGAAGCAGATTCCATATGAGCAGATGGTTGTTCTGACTTTTACGAATAAGGCTGCGGATGAGATCAAAGAGCGTCTGTATGCGCTGGAGCCGGAGATCACAGAGGAACAGTTGTGGGGCTTTGGAACATTTCACAGTGTGTGTCTTACAATGTTGAAGAAAATGCTTCCAGTGGAAAATCTGGGTTATACCAAAGAATTTATGGTGATGGATCCGGACGAAGAACTTGGGATGGCAGAGCAGTTGATCTTAACTTATCAGCTGAAAATCAAATATAAAAACCGGCTGAAAAAGCGTCTGGAACAAAAAAACAGCAAATATCAGGATGATATTGAAAAATTAAAGGCATTGCTAAAGGAAGAAAAGAGACGCCAGGATAAAATGACGTTTGATGAGCTGCTGGAAAACACATGTAATTTGGTGAAGATGTCAGAACAGAAGATGGATGACATCTCCTGGATCATCGTGGACGAAGTGCAGGACAGCGATGAGAAACAGTTAGAGCTCATCGACTGCCTGAAAAAACCACAGACCTGTTTTTTTGCAGTAGGTGATCCGAATCAGGTCATTTACAGTTGGCGTGGAAGTGCTTTTCATATTTTTTATCAGCTGAAGACCAAATATCAGGCAACGGAGCTGACACTTCCGGTGAATTACCGTTCCAGCAGTGAAATCCTTGCAGTGGCACGCTGCTTCATGCAGCAGGGAGGCACCTTGCAGGGCGGCAGGGAGAGCGGTGATAAAATTCAGATCCGGAATATGTATGATCCGTTTCAGGAGGCTGACTATCTTGCAGGCAGGATCAGGGATCTGCATGTGTCGGGGCTTCCATACCGGGAAATGGCGATCTTTTACCGTTTGCAGAACCAGTCAGAAATTTTTGAACATGTTTTTGAAAAAGAAGGCATTCCATTCGAAGTTTCGTTAAAAAAGACTGTGAAAGATATTCCGGTTCTGGACTGGCTGATCAGGGTACTGCGTTTTTCTGTCAACCCGAAGGATAAAAGTTCCGGCATAGCGGCGCTTGCGGATAAGAGATACGGGCTCGGCATGTCGGTGAAAGAGGCGGAAAAAACAATTGATATTCTGAGTGAAACCCGGAAAACACAGACAGAGACTCCACAATCAGAGAAGCAAAAAATAAACTCAGATATCCGTAAGCAAATGCTTGGATTTTCGCAAGCATATTTCAACGCTCAATCCACAACAGCAGAAGACCTCTGGAACTATTTTTCTCTGGAAAATCATCTCCATCCAACGACAGCTTCGTATGTAGAAGACAGAATCTGCGTCATGGACTTTTTGGAGCGCATGACCACCTACCAGAAAGAGCAGCAGAAAAATGTCGTGGAAGGTTTTTCGGAATTTTTGAATATGGCGTCTTTGTATGGAACGAATATTTTGAAAAAAGAGATACATAATGAAAACGATACTGTAAAGCTTATGACACTTCATGCATCCAAAGGGTTGGAGTTTTCCCATGTTTTTATCACAGGTGTGAATTATGGGCTGATTCCTTTGCAGACCAAAAGTTTTGAGGAGGAAGAGGAGGAGCAGCGTCTCTTTTTTGTCGGCATCACAAGGGCGAAGGAACATCTGGAACTTTCCTATTACACAAGTCCGGGACAGTACCGGGCAGCACCCGGACCGAGCAGATATCTGCGCATGATACCGGGAAATCTGATCGAAGGACAGGAGAAGGATCGGGAGTCTTCGGCAACGCATTTACAGGATCTGAAACGCCAGATCCTTGCAGAGCGTGCAGAGCATATAGAACTGCAAGAAGCCGGCAAAATATCAGGGGGAAAAAATCCATCGGCGAATACAGGAACAAAGAATATTTCAGTAGGAAATGAAGCAGTAACCACACAAAAACGCCGCGTCCGTCATCCAAAATACGGCACCGGTTCCGTGGTGAGAGAGGATGACATGATGATCACCGTTGACTTTGATGATTATGGGGAAAAAGAACTCATGAAAATGTTCGGCGGTCTGGAAGAATTGCCGTGATACTTATATATTGTCAGGTATCGGGCGACTATGAAAAAGAATAGCGTACTTGTACAAAAAAGAAAACAATTCCTACCTTGACAAGGGGAAATAATGCGTTATAATACTTATATCATATCAAATAACTAGGAAATATTAATTGCAAACTAATTTAGAGATAGAAAGAGGTACAAAGATATGAGTAAACTGATTTACTTAGATAATGCAGCAACAACGCAGGTATATCCGGAAGTGTTACAGGAGATGCTTCCATATTTTTCAGAAGTATACAGCAATCCATCTGCAATTTACAGTTTTGCATCTGAGAGCAAAAAGGCGGTTGATAAAGCAAGGACTTCCGTGGCAGAACTGATCAATGCGAAGACAGATGAGATTTATTTTACAGGCGGCGGCAGCGAGTCTGATAACTGGGCATTAAAGGCAACCGCAGACGCTTATGCGTCCAAAGGAAAACACATCATCACAAGCACGATCGAACATCACGCGATTCTTCACACCTGTGCTTACCTGGAGAAAAAAGGTTTTGAGATTACGTATGTGAACGTTGACGAAAACGGTAAAGTAAAACTGGACGAGTTAGAGGCAGCAATCCGTCCTGATACAATCCTGATTTCCATAATGACAGCAAATAACGAGATCGGAACCATCCAGCCGGTCAGGGAGATCGGACGTATCGCACATGAACATGGCGTATTATTCCACACGGACGCTGTACAGGCATTTGGACATATTCCGATCGATGTGGACGAGATGAACATTGATATGCTGAGTGCCAGCGGTCACAAGATCAACGGACCAAAGGGAATCGGCGTAATGTATATCAGAAAAGGCGTGAAGATTCTTTCCTTCATCCACGGTGGTGCGCAGGAGAGAAAACGTAGAGCCGGAACTCTGAATGTACCGGGTATCGTAGGTATCGGTAAAGCAGCCGAGATCGCAAAAAATACCATGGCAGAGAGAAGTGCAAAAGAGATCAGCTTAAGAGATCACCTGATCGACCGTATTTTAACAGAAATCCCATATGTGAGATTGAATGGTGACAGACATGACCGTCTGCCAAACAACGTAAACGTATGTTTCCGTTATATCGAGGGTGAGTCCATGCTGATCTTATTAGATCAGGCAGGTGTCTGTGCATCCAGTGGTTCTGCATGTACTTCCGGATCCTTAGACCCGTCTCATGTATTGCTTGCGATCGGACTTCCTCATGAGATCGCACACGGTTCTCTTCGTCTGACACTTTCCGAGAAGAATACCGTAGAAGAGATCGATTTTGTTGTAGACGAGTTAAAGAAGATCATTGAACGTTTGAGAAGCATGTCCCCATTATATGAGGATTTCGTAAAAAAACAGAATAAATAAATTTTTCAATCACATGATTTTACAGTGATCAAAATAACAGGTTATATTCAAAGAAAGCAGGATAAAAAATATGTATAGTGAAAAAGTAATGGATCATTTTAACAACCCAAGAAACGTTGGAGAGATTGAGAATCCAAGCGGTGTCGGTACCGTTGGTAATGCAAAATGCGGCGACATCATGAGAATGTATCTTGACATTGATGATAACGGGATCATCCAGGATGTAAAGTTTAAAACATTTGGATGTGGCGCAGCCGTTGCAACAAGCAGTATGGCAACCGAACTTGTAAAAGGAAAAACAGTACAGCAGGCGTTGGAAGTGACAAATAAAGCCGTTATGGAAGCTTTAGACGGACTTCCACCAGTGAAGGTTCACTGCAGCCTGTTGGCAGAGGAAGCAATTCACGCTGCATTATGGGATTACGCAGAGAAAAACCATATCACGATCGAGGGACTGGAGAAACCGGTGAACGATATTTCTGAGAAAGAAGAAGGCGAAGAGGAAGAGTACTAAGCGCTTTTTTCGGAAGGCACATCAGACTGTCAGGCAGATTTATGAAAAAGGTAAACTGCCGGCAGTCTTTTTTGTGCAATGGGAAAATTCTCATATCTATTTCATTCCAGTTATGGTAAAATATAGCTATTGCAAAAAGCAGAATAGCAGATCATAAGGAAAACGAATTGAGGATAAAGAGATAATGGAAGATTTACAGGTAGAAGATTTTAATGATCCAATAGAACATAAAGCAGAGCAGACAGCAGACGGTATTAAGACACCGGAAAATCAGGAGAATGATGAGGAACAAACCTCCATTTTCAAAGAGATCATGAGCTGGGTGATCCCGTTTGCAATTGCCTTAGTGGCAGCGCTTCTCATCAAAAACTTTCTGATCATCAATGCGGATGTGCCTACCGGATCGATGGAGAATACAATCCTGCCGGGAGACCGTTTTATCGGAAACCGTCTTGCATATGTGTTTGGAGAGCCAGAGAGAGGGGATATTGTTGTATTCCGGTATCCGGATGACGAGAGTGAGATTTATGTGAAGCGTGTGATCGGGCTTCCGGGGGATACCATCGATATTGAGGATGGAAAAATATATATCAATGGATCGACAGAGCCTTTACAGGAGGACTATCTGAAAGAAGAATGGACTGTTGCCACAGGTCCATATACATTTGAGGTGCCGGAGGGATCGTACTTCATGATGGGAGATAACAGGAATGATTCCTGGGATGCGAGATATTGGAGCAACACTTATGTGACAAAAGACAAAATTTTAGGGAAAGCACTTTTTACTTACTGGCCTTTTGCACATTTTGGAAAACTGGAATAAAAAAGGAAGCGTGACATGGTAACATTATTAGCAAAAATATTTATCAAAGACTCAGAAGATAAAATTAAACAGCGCGAGGCATACGGAATGCTGTGCGGTGTGATCGGTATATTATTTAATGTACTGCTTTTTATCGGTAAATTTCTCGCAGGAACTTTAAGCAATTCCATTGCGATCACAGCAGATGCCTTTAACAACCTTTCAGATGCAGGTTCTTCGATCGTGACACTGCTTGGCTTCAAGCTTGCAGGGGCAAAACCGGATACGGAGCATCCATTTGGACATGGAAGGATTGAGTATGTTTCCGGCCTGGTTGTGGCTGCGGCAATCCTTTTGATGGGTTACGAACTCGTCCGTGACTCCATCGGAAAAATCATGCATCCGGAGGAAACAGAGTTCACGCTCCTTGTGGCAGTGATCCTGATCGCATCCATTCTTGTAAAACTATATATGGCGTATTATAACCGTGCTATTGGAAAAAAACTGGATTCTGCAGCGATGAAAGCGGTTGCCACAGACAGTTTAAGTGATACCGCAGCGACAACGGTTGTGCTTCTGGCATCCATATTCACCCATTTTACAGGAATTAAAATTGATGGCTACTGCGGTCTGGTTGTGGGCTTATTAGTCGGTTATGCAGGTTTTGACGCTGCCAGAGAGACATTAAATCCATTGCTTGGACAGCCGCCGGCACATGAATTTGTAGAAAAAATAGATGAGATCGTAATGTCACATTCGGAAGTATGCGGAATGCATGATCTGATCGTCCACGATTACGGTCCGGGCAGACAGATGATCTCATTGCATGCAGAAGTTCCGGCAGAGGGAAATATTTTGGAACTGCATGATGTGATAGACAATATTGAGAATGAACTGCGCGAGACACTTGGCTGTGAGGCAACGATCCACATGGATCCGGTCGTGACTTCGGATGAGCATGTGAGTGAGACGAAAGCAGCTATGGTATCTCTGATCAAGGCAATTGATGAAGATTTGTCCATTCACGATTTCAGAATGGTGAGTGGTGGGACACATACGAACCTCATTTTTGACATTCTCGCGCCATTTGGATTCCGTCTGACGGACGAGGAACTGCTCACAGAAGTGCTCCAGTCTGTGCATGAGCATTTCGGTGATAACTATTACGTGGTGACGAAAATCGATCATTCTTACATATAAAAGTCGTCAATTCATAATCCCCGGATTTTCTTCTGAAATGCCGAGAAAAAGCTATAGACAACATGAAAAACACCAGATTTATTTTTATTTAAATGAATCTGGTGTTTTTACATTATACAAAAAAGTTTTTGAAACCTCATCCCCGGGTTGTGTATCTAATATATGAAAGGTGGGTGAAAGATGAAAAAAGAAGAGTATTCTTTAGTTTATAAAGCAATTCATGGGGACAGTCATGCATACGGCGAATTGATTCATCAGTATAACCCATACTTTTATAAAATAGCTTTTTTATATGTAAAAAATGAGGACGCAGCAGTCGAAATTGTTCAGGATAGTGTCTATCAGGGATATCTGAAAATAAAGACACTGAGAAATCCTGAGCTGTTTTCAACATGGATGACCAGAATTATTATGAATAAAGCGGTTCGTTATATAAAACAGAACAAAAAAATTGTGGAATACGAGGAAGCATTTCATGAGGCTTCACATTCTGAACATGTTGAAGAAAAGCTTGATTTAATGAACGCAGTAAACCGGCTGCCGAAAAAATACAAAGACGTCATCATTCAAAAATATTTTCTGGAAATGTCTGTGGAGGAAATTGCAAAAAAGCAGATGATACCGGAGAATACAGTGAAAACCAATTTATCCAGGGCAAGAGCTGCTTTAAAGAAAATGTTAAAGGAGGACTATTTTGAAGATTCATGATGAAATGAGCCAGATATCCGTGCCGGAAGATTTAGATGAAAAAACATATCAATCCATTTTAAGCGCTGAAAAAACAGTACAAAAAAATAGATTTCGAAAAAAATGTACGTGGTCGGTACTATCCTGTCTGGTAATCATTTTTGGAATTATTCATGTTACAAACCCGGCAATGGCAGAAAATATACCGATTGTCGGAAGTGTATTTACCTATATTCAGGACGTCATTGATTTTAAAGGAGATTATAAAGAGTATGCCACTGGCACGGATGAAAGAGTGCAGGATCATGGAATTACGATATCCATGACAGAAGCCTATTGCGATGGAGCAAATTTATTTATCTCTTATGTGATTGAGAGCCAGAAGAAGTTTACAGAATACAGTGACAATCAGATTTTCCAGAATCAGATTGGCTATGAGGGAATCACCAAAATAAAATCAGATGACAAAATTTATTCCTTAAATGATTGTGGTGCGGCAGGTTTGACCGGTAAATATGTAGATGAAAATACGTTTGCAGGATCACAGTATTTTGATCTTTCGGGAAAAGAATTTCCAGATCAGTTCCAATTGGAAATTTATATTTATAATATAACACTGATTGCAGAAAATGTGAAAAACCAAAATATTTCCATATGGGGACAATGGAAATTTTCAATCCCGATACAGGTCAACAAAGAAGATGTTACTATGTACGAAGTAAATGAATGGAACGAAGGATATTCCATAGATGAAGTGATTGTAACACCAATTATTACGACGATTAAAACAACACACCCGGATATATACAGAGACAATTTCAATTATGATGTGCTTGTATATGGGGATGAAAATGGTACAGAAGAACTCACTATGCAGGGATTCTATGATGAAACGAAAGGTGTCTTTAAGGTTTCAACCAAAGATATCACAACGGATTTGTATATTTATGTCATAGATGAAAGCAGGATGAGTAAGAAGAAAACAGACACAGATTTCAGGGAAGAATTGGAGCAGAGAGCGATTGTGCGTAAAGTGATTCATTTGTAATAAAAAATCCCGGATGCAGATTTTCATGCATCCGGGTTTTTCCTATGATTAATTATTTTCCTGAGAATTTGCAGCCTCAGAGTTTCCTGTACCAGAAGTTTCTGTTTCAGTAGTTCGGGTTTCGGAGGACTCTGTCTCGTTTACCTCGGTAGGTTCTTCGGTTTCAGTTGTGATCACATCAGGATCTTCATAAACAACTTCATCCGTGCTTGCCCGTAAGATAATGCCCTGGGAACCGGTGATACTTACGGAAATCACATCGCCATCGGAAACATTATCCAGAGAAGTTGTCAGGATTCCGGAGGTAAGGTAAGTGGTAGGAACCTTCTCACCATTTACAAAAATCTTGGCATTCTTTGTAAAGTTGGAACCGTAAACTGCTAAGGTATTATTCAATACATTTTTACGGACGGATGTTACATTGACGTCTTCCACGTCCATGACAAGATCCGTTGCCGGATATAAATCCTCGCCGTTGTAAGCATATCTCTCACCGTAGAGAAGGTCATACTGGAGATTGTCAAGACCATTCTGGTAAGTGGAGGAATCTGCCTGTGTCTGTGTGTAAGTAAACATGGTTCCTTCATGGATACCCATCTGGCCGGTAATGTGTGCTAATAACTGGTAAGCAGTCAGATCAGCGTCCTGTTTTGGAAGACCGAAGTTATTCCAGGTTGCATATTTTGTCTTGAAAATATCACCGGATTTCATATCGGAATCTTCAAGACCCATTGTAGGAAGGTGATCGCCAAACATAACAATAATGGTATCCTCACCGCGGCGGTTGACTGCATCAATGAGGTTTGCAATAAAGTTATCTGTGTTGTGAATCATGTTTACATAATATTCCCACTGATTATTGGAGGCTTCATCGGCAGCTCCGGTTACAGTGATCTCCGGATTCTCAATAATCTTTTCAGTTGGATAATCTCCATGGGAACCAACTGTGATCGTGTATACAAAGTCGGACTGATTTTCTGTTGCATCCATAGCTTTTACAGTCTCATTTACAAGAACTTTATCGGTTGGCCAGCTTCCACTTGGTGTGTACTCGGTAATGTTCATTAACTCTTTACTTGTAAATGTATCAAATCCCATTTTTGAAAACGCATTGTTTCTGCTGTAGAAAGTAGCAGTGTTGTTATGTACGACATGTGTGCCATAACCAATAGAGGAAAGGTCAGATGCAATACTTTCAACGCTTGGGCAGTCAGACTGTTTTAAAATTGTTTTGTAAGGATACTCGCCGGTACCAAAGTACTGCATGCTCATACCGGTTAAAACTTCAAATTCTGTATTGGCAGTTCCGGCTCCGACAACAGGTACGGTAAGATAACCGGTGGTGAAGTTCTGCTCTAAACTGTGGAATGTTGGAATCGGATCTTCTGACATCTGAAGGAAATTTACATCGTATGGATCGATAAAGGATTCCAGCAAAATACAGATAATATTTGGCTCTTTGCCAGCAGAAACAGTTGTTTCTTCTTTGGAAGAGTCCACTAAAGTTTCGATAGCGTCAATGGTTTCTTTGGAGTAATCATCCGGTTTATCCATTCCACGGCCGACAACGCTTGTAGAGAAACCATAAACAAATCCGTAATCAGAGTAACCCTGTGCAATATTTGCAAAGTAAGAGGCAATAATATTAGAACTCTGTGCAGCCTGTGTTGTAATTGGAATACCGACAACTAACAGTGCAACGATCGCAAGTGGGGAAAGTACAACGTGGCGTTTTCCCTGATACTTCGGTCCTTTGATAAAGAAGAGAACCAGAAATATAATGAAAGAAGCAACCACGGCTACTACAACGGTAGCCTCTTCCGCAGTAAAATAATTGGTGTTCTGCATTGCAAACAGGTCTGGAAGCATTTTAAAATCGGTGTAGCTGAATGGAGTTACACGGTTGGAAAGGATGATTCCGTTGACTGTTCCGAGGAAAATCCAGAGTCCGGTGATCAGAACACGAAGCTGTGCTCTTGTCTTAAACAGGTAAACAATTGATAAGGAAGCAAATACAATAAAGGCATTGTAAAGGTAAGCCCATGTATGATTGCCTACGAAGGAAACAGCAGAGAAAAAGTCTCTTCTGGAGATCACTTCTACGGTAAAAGTAATAAAGCATGCTAAAATAAAGTGGAAAATAAGGGAATATCTATTGAAAAATGCAATTCTCTTATAATATTTCTCACTGTGTGGTTTCCTTTTTGGTAATTTTGAAAGAAAAACTTCTGCTTTTTCCTTTACCGGTGCAAATTTCTGGAATAATTTGTTCATTTTTTCTTTGACTGACTTGAATTTCTGTTTCATATACCCTCCTTGTTGGCAAAGGAAAATACAAAAAATTGATTTTCCTGTCTGCATCTGAGCTTTTTGCAATCGCTTTTGCAAAAAAAATACAGGTGCGTTACATCTATCAGCAGTTATGATAATCTGCAATGAAAAAGAGTTTTAAAAGCTCTTTTATTGTCCAAGTAAAACACATGTAAAATTACAGTAAAAAAATTATTTTTGATACTAAAAGAATATATCGCTTATGAGGGAAAAAAACAATTGGAAAGATAAATAAAAAAGAAGGAAGATTTCAGGATTTTCTATAAAATATGAATAAAAAATGAACAAACTATGACTAAATGAGAACATATAGCACCGGAGGCTATTTCACAAACTTGTTAATAGCCTCGTTTAAGTCTTTTAATACCTGCTCATCACCTGTTTCGATCGCATCTACCAGACAGTGATTAATGTGATCTTCCAGAATGATTTTACCGATATTGTTGATTGCTGACCGCACTGCCGCAATCTGGATCAGGACTTCACTGCAGTCCCTTCCGTCCTCGATCATGGTCTTAACGGCTTCCATATGCCCGATTGCACGGTTCATACGGTTTAAAACTGCCTTTGTGTTTTCGTGATGGTGTGGGTGGGAATGTGAGTGACCGTGTTCGTGTACTTCCTCATGCGTGTGTGTATAAACAGTACCGTCCTTGGCGATATGTGTATGTTCCATATGTACTCCTTTGTATTCTATAGTTACCAGTCACTATCCCAGTCTGTTGTTCCGGAATCCCAGCTGTCTCCGGAATCCCAGTCATAACTGCTGTCGGAATCAGAATCGGAAGTATAATGCTCGTCATAGTAACTGCTGTCCTCAAATTCCGTAAAAGAGGAAGTCCATTCGCTATCATCATTGTAGTTGAACTGATAGTCAGTTTTATTTGCTAAGACGTCGTCCGGAATCGAGGATTTACTGACTTTTTCATAATCGCCACCGTAACCGTAGTCTTCGTACTCATACCAGCTATGGCGTGTGTTGGCGTAAATGGTGTCGTTATAGCGATAATAGCTGACATTGTAATAAGCGTGGAGCGGTGCAAATAATAAGCAGAAGGAAATGACATAAATCACAACATAAGTCAGCAAAAATGCGCGGTCGGTCGACTTTTCCCCAATTACGTTATCATGAAATTTTTGCAGGAGAGGAACACGGCCACCAAATTTACCTGCCAGAATTAAACTTGCGATTGTCAGTCCGATTGCAAGAAAAACGGACCAGAACAGGGAAGCTCCGAATCCTTTGGCAAGCATATCGATAATGGCAATGGAGATCAGCCCCACAAAGCCGGCAAAAAAGATCGCAAAAGTGATGAGTATGTTTTTCCGCTTTTCTTTCTTCTGCTCCCGCGTGAGTGTCTGCTGTTGCTTTCTTGTCTGGTTATTTGCCTTCTGATTTAAAATCTCAGATTTTAATTTCAGATAAAGTTCATTGACAGCATAAGCTTCATCCGTGCCCTGATAGCGGATGGCACGTTCGCCGTTTGCCTTGTTTTTGTATACAATGAACTGGTCGCCATCCTGATAAATACCAAATGCTTTTGGTTTCTTATAATTGATGCCAATAAAAAATCTTGTTGTCTCATACGGTGGCAGGTGTCTGTCCTGATACCACTGCTGTAATTCGGCGATTGTTTTTGGTGTTTTATCGGCGGTTCGTTTGACTGCATTGTTTGTTGCCCCGCAAAATGGACATTTATCTGCGGTTTCTTCAATCATGGAACCACAGTATTCGCATTTTATCTGCATTTTCATTTCCTCCCCGGAAGTGGTGTGTTAGTCAGAATAGATTCTGTTTTACCACTTCTATATTATAAGGTAATGATTTAGTACTTTTATATTATTACAGTATAGATTATATTATGACATTTCTTTTTGACAGAATCAATAGGAAAAAGTGTTACTTCCGGGTGAGCAGTAACGCTTGCATTTCCGGTATAAAGCAGATATAATTTCTACATTAGAATAAAAATGTTTCATCAACAAAAACTATACGATGGGGTATATCAGATTTGGTATACCCTGTTTTTTCTTCGCAAAACAAGGAGG
>OGEG01001504.1_pt1 | contig 15439 bp, 10 predicted proteins | sample 1570621 | NCBI WGS metagenome assembly OGEG01 (sample SAMEA2582130, study PRJEB24529) | metagenome | biome: Human gut stool | place: China | collected 2011 | reverse complement strand
ACTTTGTCTTTAATGTCGAATAAGTTTTTCATGATTTATGTCTTTAATGTCAGTTCGATATTATTCAATAAATATCTTATTGAATAATAGGAATATAGAGAAAAAGTATTTAATTATAACATTTAAACGATTACCGCTATGTTCCCAAAGTCCAAAATTACAGAAATTTATTATATGGCAGATGATTTCTGTAAGGAATTTGCATGGTGACAAGAAAAATATATGGTAAAAGACAGTAACCGCAAGCATTGTAACAAACAGAACCGGATGAGTGATACTGAGATTATAACCATTCTTATTTTATTTCATCCTGGTGATTTCAGATGCTTCAGCCCTTATTATAAGGGGGATGCCTGTAAACGTTTGAAACAGTTGTTTTCATGTTTAGTTTCCTACAATTGTTTTGTTGAACTGAGAGAGGAAGTGTTCCATGAACTGCTTATTTGGGTTCAAGTTGTATCTGATTATCAATGATAAGGAGGAAATTCTTAATTTCATGTTCACTTCGGGAAATGCAGATGAACGTGAACCTCTAAAGCAAAGTAAGTTCTTAGAGAATATAAAAGGAAAATTATGTGTTGATAAGGGATATATCGGACAGAACTTGTTTAATTTGTTCGAGGTTTTTCCATAGTGAAGAGGCCAGGATAGTGGCGAAGACGGAGAAATCGTAGCTGGCAGCATAACGTGCCGTTTCTGTAAGATGTAGGTTGAAGCATTTTAGGCAGCAATTGCTACGTTTTGGTTCTTTTTCCAGTCCGTGGATAGCTACCAGCTAACCTTCGTAGTCATAGTGAGCATTGATGAAATCAAGATTTTAATCTGTTACAAAACGGATTGCTTCTTATTTCTCCTCTCTTGTAAATATTGAGATTGCGGTAAAACACAGTAGGGGGTATGTTGTTGGCCAATATGCACTCTATGATGGCAGAAGAACAGGGAGTGCAGTAAGAATGTAGCAATACCCTGTTTTCTGCGTTGGGAGTTTGAATTTGAGCATATCGAAAATTTCCTCTCTGTGGGTAAAGATACGTTTTTATGTATTAGAATTTACCTTTAAGAATGGTTTCATTTGTAGAAAAATTTTCTTTTACAGTTAATGTTACATTGTTACCGTTGAAATGAAATGTGATGTCAAGAGCGCTAATCCAATCTACATAATGTACTTTTAGCTGTAAGTCGTCTGTCGGTAGCCATGCATAACTACCTGCTACGTGGAAAGTCTTTTCAAGCCCGTTAAAGCTACCTACAGGTGTAATGGAATAGGGTGGGTATGCATTGATTGTACCTGTTAACCACTGTTTGTAACCAAAGGGTAGGATATGGCTTGTCCCATTTTTATCATCAATTTTCAAATTCACTTCTTTGGGGCCGAATAATAAATGTAGATGTTGCCAGCCGTATCGGTTCGTTTCAAGGGTAATGGTTCGGTTGGCATAAGCAGTTGCCAATGGTGATTGTTTTTTTCCTTGTACTGTGGGAAGTGTATAGCTTATTTGCTTCTTTTTCAATCGAGCATAGGCCTTCCCTGGTATAAGTGCTTGGTTCTTTATGGCAGACAGTAGTTTGTTCCATACTAATCTGCGCTGATTACGGCCGTTTATTAGCGTACATTCTGTAATGACAACTACCATGTCTTCTTTCGGCATGATGAGTACGTATTGCCCTAATGCGCCATCGGCCCGTACAGCACCAGGATAGTCGCACAGCCACATCTGATAGCCATAGTCTTCATCTCCCGCTTCCATTTGCTTGCTTGTCATTTGTTTTATCCATGATGACGATAGCAGTTGTTTGCCTTTCCACTTGCCTTGATTTAGGAGTAATAGACCGAACTTGGCAAGTGATTCACTTTGTATGTGTAGGCCCCATCCACCTGTATGAATTCCTTCTGGACTGATTTCCCATGCAACTTCTTTGATATTCATTGGATTAAAAAGCTTTAGTTTCAAATAGTCCAACAGTGTCATGCCAGTTACTTTTTGTATAATAGCAGAAAGCACATAGGTACTGATAGAATCATATTCAAACTGCACTCCAGGGGTTTTCACAGGTTTGGCAAGAAAGGTGGATAACCAGTTTGTACAAACGTTGCGCATATTCCAATCGGGTGTGATACCAGAAGTCATTGTAAGTAGATGGCGTACAGTTATGTTAGATAAGTTCTCTGAAACGGAGTCCGGTAATTGTTCTGGAAAGAAAGAAACAATGCGATCATTCAGTCTTAGACGGTTATCTGCAATGGCTAATCCTACGGCTGCGCCCACAAAGGTTTTGGAGCAAGAGTACATTGTATGGCGATATTCAGGTGCGAAAGGAGTTGGATAAATTTCACCTATCACTTTGCCATGACGTAGCACAATGACACTATGGATGTCTGTGTGTGGTAAAGCTGTCAAGGAATCGAATAGCGTGATGACTGCTTCGGATGGAACACCTTCGGCTTCTGGGATAGAGCGTTGTAATTCATTGGTTTGTGCCAATAAAGATGTATGCACAAGCATACATAGAGTGAGTAAGACAAGATTGATTTTCATGATGTTAAATTGGGGTATGTTAGTTTTCTATTGAAAAACCTAATTTTTGTAATCCTTTTTGTATATCAGGATGGCTCATGAATAATTTCCATAGCAATCCGCTGCGATAATTTTCTATCATAACTGCAATAGGCCCTTGGTCTATGGCAAGGTAACGTTGTGGGTACCAATTGTCCGTCTCGCTGAAAGCATCGTAGAATCCATATGGACCGAACACTTTTTCACCCATTTCATAGAGATGGCGCATTACTTGTAGCGAATACTCTGGGGTATAGACAATGGAGGAGAGGGCAGCTGTAGGAGAAATTACCCCTTTGTCATCGTGCTCATTGGGTGCATGTGCCGCATACCCGTTCACGGAGTAACTAGCTGTCAGTCCCCAACAGTCGCTACCAAATCCTTTATGGCATTTAGGATTGCGGATGCAGTAGGCCCGGTTGGCAAGTGTCAAATTTTTCATTTCATTAAAGTAATCAGAGCAGTATTTGTCTTTTAATTTTGTGGGGTTGAGGCCAAGGAAAGAGTATTGTGCCCAAAAAAGAGGTCCGGCTTTGGAGTCTTGATAACGTAAATTCAGTTCTATATTTTCCACTTTGTGAGGACTGAGGATAGCTCCGTTCTCTGCCCATCCTTCGTGGTAGACTTTTGGTGGTATTCCGTGCGTTGGCGAGGCGGCTGCAAGTATGTACATGATGAGACATTCGTTGTAACCATGTATAGGGAAGTTCATCTCCCATGCATATTGGGGACTCCAGTGCCAATAGAGAACATTTTGTCCGTTTTGTCGGTAGAAATTCCAGTCTACTTCACGCCATAGCTGGTCAATACGTGTAGCAAGTGAAAGTTCTCTTTCTGTCAGAGCCTTTTCAGTTGGAGTTTGTCTTGAGCTGTCTTTGTTCACATAATATTGATGTACAGTTAGGAGGGCTTGCATGATGAAAGCTGTTTCCACAAGATCTCCTCCGTTGTCTTTTTGTCCGAAAGGTTTTACTTTACCAGTGTCTCCATGCCACCAATGAGGATAGACTCCATGGAAGCGATCGGCTGTTTCAAGGAAGGTGATGATGCGTTCCATGCGTTTTAAACCTTCTTCGCGGGTGACATAACCACGATCGATGCCAGCTAATATTGCCATGATGCCGAAACCACTTCCTCCGGAAGTTACTATATTTTGGTCGTTCTCAGGATAGATACCGTCCATGTGGATACGTTCGCGTGCAAGTCCGCTGTTGGGTTCCGCTCCTTCCCAAAAGTAGCGGAAAGTGCGGTGTTGTACAGTATCCAGCAATGCTTCGTCGCTCAGTTGGTTTTTGGCTTGCTTAGCTGTAATATTTGTACATTGGGAGAATCCTAATAATAGGTAGCAGAATAAAAGAGAATATAGGATATTCATAATTATTTGAAAGCTAATTTGACAAGTATAGGATAGTGATCAGAAAGAAAACCATTATTGGGCTCGTCCTGAATGACTCGGTAACGGTTTACTTCGATATTATCAGTAGTAAATATATAATCAAGTAGCGTGCATTCCTCTTTTGTTAAGCGGCCGAAGTCGTGGAATGACCAAGAAGGGCCATAAGTTACATTTGCAGTTTTTAGAGAGTTCTTCATGCCATTTTCTTCTAACACTTGTAGTGGTGTTTCATCAGGAGTACAGTTGAAATCTCCGGTGAGGATGGCAGGTATATGCGGAGCAATTTCTTTTATTTTTTGTACAATGAGTCGAGCACTTTCTTTGCGTGCTATTTTTCCGTCATTGTCAAGATGGGTATTGAAAAAGACAAGTTCCTTTCCATTTCTTTTTTCTTTTAATATGGCCCAAGTAGTGATACGGTTATAAGACGCATCCCATCCTTTTATACCTATAGAATCAGGATGTTCGCTGAGTGCGAAATTACCGCTTTTTAGGAGAGTGAACCGATTTGGATTGAAGAATATCGGACAGTATTCACCGGCTTCTTTTCCATCGTCTCGTCCTACGCCTAAGGCTGTATACTGAGGAAGACCCTGTTTCAGGTCTTCCATTTGGTTATGACATACTTCTTGCATACCTAATAGATCGGGATGATAGTAAGTAATCATTTGATAAACATTCTCTTTACGGTACTTCCAGTTGTTGGCACTGTCTGAAGGGGCATCCAGACGTATGTTAAATGTCATTACTTCCACCGATTTGTCGGTGGAAGTATACTGATTTTTGCAACAACACAGTGATAGAAGACCACTGAAGCAGAGTAGAAAAATATAATGTTTCATTTTTTGTTATTTTAATGTCAATCTTGCAGTTTTTGTAGCCTGACTACTTCCACCAATGAATATATCAAATTCACCCGGTTCGGTTACTTGGTTCAGGTCATAGTCATAGAATCGGAGCAAATCAGCTGTAATTTTGAAAGAAACAGTCTTACTTTCTCCTGCTTTGAGGAATATTTTTTTAAATCCTTTCAGTTCGCGTACTGGTCGGGTGATACTTCCCACAAGATCCCGAATGTAAAGTTGTACAACTTCTGCTCCATCGTATTTCCCACTGTTTGTAACTTGGATTGTAGCTGTTATTGTTTCGTTTTGTTTCATGGTTGGGGTGTTCAGTACAATATCTCCATATTGGAAAGTTGTGTATGATAGACCGTAGCCGAAAGGATAGAGCGCATCATTATCTACATCCAAATAGTTGCTGCGGAATTTTTCGAACCATTTCCCATTTTGTAGAGGGCGTCCTGTGTTTTTATGATTGTAAAACAAGGGGATTTGCCCTACATTTTTAGGGAAAGTCATGGTCAGTTTTCCACTAGGATTGACATCACCGAATAATACATCTCCAATTGCATAGGCTGCTTCACTTCCACCGAACCATACATTCAGTATAGCGGGTACATTTTTATGTTCCCAGGTCAGTGTTAATGGACGTCCAGTAAAAAGGGTAAGTATCACGGGCTTACCTGTCTTCAGTAGGGCTTCCAATAAAGTTCGTTGTACGTCTGGGAGGTTAAGATTAGTACGACAGGAACTTTCACCACTCATTTCGGAACTTTCGCCTAAAGCAGCTACAATGACGTCTGCATTATTAGCTACTTTCAGCGCTTCGTCTAGCATTTCTTGGTTCGTCCGCTGGTCGCGATTCAGCGAACGCCCGAACATAGTAGCGCGCTCTTCATAAGCTGCATCGTTTATAAGGTTACTTCCTTTAGCATGGATTACGTTCACTTTGCCTGCCAACATTTCCTTCAGTCCTTCATATAAGGATGGGTAGTCATTGAGCCGGGCTGCTACGCTCCATGTACCTGGCATATTGCTACGAGTGTTTCCTAATGGACCAATAACAGCAACTGTGCCTTCTTTCTTGAGTGGAAGAAGGGGAGAAAGGGAGTGGGTAGTCGTGCCGTTTTTGTCTATTTTATTAAAAGGTTCGTTTTTTAATAGTACGAAACTTTCGGCAGCTATTCGCCGGGCAGCCTTTCGATGAGCTTTTGTAAAAATGTCGCGTGTAGGGCGTTTTAAATCACAGTATTTGTAGGGATTATCAAACAGCCCCAATTTGTATTTGGCTTCAAGGATACGTCGGCAAGCCGTATTTAAGGTTTCCATACTTATTTTTCCTTGTACAAGAGATTGTTTGAGAGTCCCTATGAATCCTTCACTTACCATGTCCATGTCTACACCTGCATTGAGGGCCCGTGCAGAAACGGTTTGTAGATCTCCTATGCCATGTGCTACCATTTCGGATATACCAGTGAAATCTGTTACAACAAATCCATTGAAGTTCCATTGTCGACGAAGTACATCAGTCATCAGCCAGTGATTGGCAGTTGCGGGTATGCCATCTACTTCATTGAAGGATGCCATGACACTACTAACTCCAGCCTCTACAGCGGCTTGATAAGGGTATAAGTATTCGTTAAACATGCGATTACGACTCATGTCTACAGTATTATAGTCTCGTCCGGCCTCCCCTGCTCCATAAAGGGCAAAGTGTTTAACACAAGCCATAATTTCGTCATCGCGTTGAAGCTGTTGTTCATTGTTTGCTCCTTGATAGCCTAGTACCATCGCTCGCGCTATTGCTCCACCTAAAAAGGGGTCTTCTCCATTACCTTCGCTAACGCGTCCCCAGCGTGGATCTCTACTGATATCTACCATTGGACTGAATGTCCAACAGATGCCATCAGCACTAGCTTCTACAGCAGCAATACGTGCTGATTCTTGAATAGCTGCCAAATTCCAACTACATGAAAGTCCTAGAGGAATGGGAAATATGGTTTCATAACCATGTACCACATCCATGCCAAAAAGTAGAGGGATACCTAATCGTGAGTTCTCTACGGCTAGTTTTTGTACTTCGCGTATTTTATCTACTCCTTTCAGATTGAGTACTCCACCTACTAGACCTTGCTCTATTTGTCGGGCTACGCCGCTGTTACGGGCCTGCCCAGTGGTGATTTCACCGGTGACGGGCAGGTTTAACTGGCCTATTTTCTCCTCTATGGTCATTTTTTTCATCAGTTCTGTTACGAACTTGTCCATTTCCTGAGGTGTACTTTTCAGGCTATTTTTTCCCGGCATTGCAATTGCCATGAGTGTGGATAGAGAAAAGGCTATAAATAATATTCTTTTTTTCATATCTTATAACTTGAAATATATCAAGTGAAAATAGATTGTTATACTATATAGATTTTGCCAATGAGGCTTATTCGTCTTTTGGTTCTTTTAATAAATCGGGAGTCTGAGTGTATTGGTTGAAAGGAAGTGGCAAAAGAGCTTTGTCTTCAGACCATCCTACCAATTCTGTCTTTGCTAGGCCCGTGCGTACAAGGTCGTTATAGCGTTCGCCCCATTCGCATACTAACTCCATACGACGTTCATCGATGACTTGTTCAAAGGTTACATTCTTAAGTTCGGGCATTTTGGCACGTCTTCTGACTTCATTGAAAGGATTGTCACCACTTTTGCCATTTTTAATTTTAGCTTCTGCATTCATCAATAGTACATCGGCATAACGGAAGATTCGTACATTGTTGTTTGTACCATATTTTGTTCGTCCCGGAGTCAATTGGTTGGTCGGCGTATAGGCCTTTCCATTCCAGCAGTCTGTTTTTGCAGAATTGATCTGTGGCTTGATCACGTCACCGTCTGGAGTTGTAGAGCCTGCTAACAAGAATGATGTTGTGGCACGCACAGTTTCGCCACGTTCGTAAGCCCAATCACGGAAGGACTTCAAAATGCCACAATCCCCCCATCCATTGATATTGCTACCGGAATTATTGGGACCTTGGCAAGTGAACCACTCTCCTGGATCGATTAAGTCACCGGAACCATTGCCAAAATCGGTCATTTGGCATTCGAATATGGATTCGTCACAAAGTTTTCCTGGAATTTTGAACAACTGATAGAAGTCTGGATAGAGTGTAAACTTTCCGTTCTTGATGATGTCGTCTGTTAATTCCTCCACCTTGGTATAGTTAGCTTGATTCAGATGAATCTTGGCAGCTAACATTGCAGCAGAGAAAGCTGTTACAGCTCCTTTATGTTCACTTTGATTAGGACGGATACGTGGCATATTGTCCATGCCGTATTGCAAATCTTCTAAAGCATATTTATAGACTGCATTGACGGTGGAACGGCTCAAATCGGTTTGATTATTGTCACGAAGGATAGTAACCGCTCCAAATGCCTGAACTAGACGATAATAGGCGTAAGCGCGCATAAACATTACTTCACCTCGATATTGCTTATAGGTTTTCATATCGTCGTCATTAGTTATGTTTTCGGCATATAGGTCTAATGACTCGATGGCTGCATTGGCTGTTTTGATGATATTATAGTATTGCATCCATAATTCATTGATTCCCCAAAAAGAATCATTATATTTATATTCGCTTAGGTTGTAGTAGTCGCTACCATTCCATTGACCACTGAATACGTCTTGGTCGCGAATGGTAGTGATTTCCCATATAACCCAGTGAAGACCACTAGTACGAATCTTAGCATATACACCTGATACAGGTTGATACATATTACTTAAATTGGTATAGTCTACTTTTTCTTCTGGTACCTTTCCTTCTGGTTCTTTGTCCAGAAAATCATTACAAGACGCGAATGATAACACCATTAAGGCGGATATTATATATACAAAGGGTTTTATTAATGTTTTCATTAGTTCTAGTTTATTGATATTTTTACTAAGTAAGTGTCTTCGTAGGGGAGCATATCTTTTTTAGAAATCAAATCTTACCCCAAAAGTATAAGATGATGTCAGAGGATATACTTCAGTATCCCAGCCCTCGCTGTCGGATAACTCAGGAGAGAATGAGTTCGCTTTAAAAGTAGTGAACGGTCGGTCAGCTGTGAGGCTCAGACGTATTCCCGGCATAATATAGTTGCCTAATTTGAGATTGCGGAATGTATAGCCGAGCGTAATATTCTGAATGCGGAAGAAATCAGCACTTTCCACAAAGTAAGAACTGTATTTTTGGTCACTTACATTCCATGGTTTAAGTAAGGCGGCAGCCGATGGATTAGAGTTGGTAGAGCCTGGGCCTGTCCAACGATCCTCGTATTGAGCGCGGTCAAAGTTATAGTTTTGAGAAGAATAACGAAGCGCACGTTTACGATTGAACATTTGAGCACCGGTTTGTCCATAGGTAGTCAACTGGAAGTCGAGATTCTTGTAGTTGAGTCCAAGGTTTATTCCATAAGTGAAGTTGGGAATATATGAGCCTAATGTGGTGCGGTCATTACCGTCTAGAACTTTGTTGCCATCAAGGTCAGCATATTTTAGATCACCTGGTACGCAACCATTGGCTACAGCAATGGGGTCGGCGGCAATTTCCTCATCTGTTTGATAAACGCCTATCATCTTGAAACCATAAAATGAATTCATTTCTTTGCCTACAATATTTACAGTTTTTCCTCCTCTAATGATTTTGTTGTCACCCAAATCTTTTACTCGATTTCTTAGGGTGGAGATATTTATACCTATGTTATAGGAAAAATCTTTGCCGATTTTGTCATTCCAATTGGCACTTATATCAATACCTGAGTTTAGAATCTTACCATAGTTCCCGGCTAAAGTCGTGGTACTGAATGGAAGGAGCGGTGCAATTACAGCATTGCTTGTCATGCGATGGTAATAGTCAAAGTCAATATTCAAACGATTGTTCAGAGTGATAAAGTTTATACCTGCATTCCATTCCTCTACTACTTCCCATTTTAACCAACTAAAGTAGGTCGTGTTTTGGTATCCTGCTAGAGTAGTGTTTCCAAAGACTCCAGACGCGTCATTGCCGGTAGCAATTGAGGCGAATCCATCACTTGCTGCTACATGGTCATTACCTAGTTTACCCCAGCTAGCACGTAACTTTAGAAAATCGGCCCATTTCTGACCTTTCATAAAAGGTTCTTCTGAGAGAACCCAAGCTGCACCAACTGAAGGGAAGTAACCCCAATGTTCCTGATATTTGCTGGAACCATCGGCGCGCATAGTGAACATTAACAGATATTTGTCATCATAATTATAATTCAAACGAGTAAAGTAAGAGATACCTCTGTAGCAGTAACCATCGTCTTTTATGGTAGCACCTGCAGCATCACCATTTTTAATGTACCAATATTCATCTGCACCTTCGGGAACGTTACTTGCTTTACCTTCGAACATACGCCATTGTTCCTGACGCATAGAATAACCTGCCATAGCACCGAATTTGTGTTTACCCCATTGGTTATTATAGGTCAGAGTGTTGTCCCAAATATAGTTATAGTATTTATTTTCATTTTTTGTAAGTTGGGTTGTTGCTGATTGTTGCCAACTGCTAACGTAGTATTTGGGAGTGAACTCACGACCCTGAGTGGATAGGAAACTATAAGAATAATTTGTTTTGAAATTAAGTTTGTTTGGAATAAAATCAATCTGTGCATAGAAGTTACTTAAAACTTGATAGTTCTCTTTGCTTGAATCAAAATATTTGGCTGTTGCAATGGGATTGTAAAAATTTGATGTATAACCTATTGCATCTGGAGATCCAAATTTGTCAGGAAAGCCTTTGTCGTTATTTTCATCATAAAGAGCTACAATCGGTGGGCAGTTGAAGGCTTTCTGCCATGCTTGATTATTAGGCACTTGCTGGGTAGAATTACTGAATACACCATTGAATCCGACTTTCAGCCAATTGGCAGCGTCATAGTCGACAGAACCACGAAAGTTCATACGCTTGTAGTTGTTGTCAATGTTCATGATACCGTCTTGATATAAGTAGCTTGCACCTACAGAATAAACGGCTTTATCAGAACCGCCATTTATATTTAAACTGTGGTTTGTGATAACTGCAGTACGTAGAAGTTGATCATACCAATTGTTGTCAGCACCGAATGTCCAATTGTGAAAATCAGTGTCGGCATAGCTACCTCCATATTTATCAATAGATTGTTTGAAATGTGCTTGATAAGCATCATAATTTCCTTCAAGAAGCATGGTGGCGTATTCGTGCGCATTGCACAACTCAAGGACATTGGATGCTTTTTGAATACCGACATATCCGTCATAGGTGATTTTTGCTTTTTGGTTACGTGCTCCTTTTTTAGTAGTGATAAGTACTACACCGTTTGCAGCGCGTACACCGTATATAGCTGCAGCTGAAGCATCTTTCAAGATTGACATTTCTTGAATATCAGCGTTGTTCAAGAAGTTGATGTTATCGTAAAACATCCCGTCTACAACAAATAAGGGCTTACTATTGGAAAAAGAACCAATGCCGCGAATTTGTACAGTAGGCCCTTCTCCCGGTGCACCATTATTTACAATGTTGACGCCTGGTACTTTTCCCTGAAGAGCTGCCATCGGTGTGGTAGATGGTACTGAAGTTAGTGTTTCTCCCTTTACAACGGTAATAGGAGCAGTTAAATCTTTGGCTTTTGCTGCACCATAACCTATTACGATTATTTCTTCAAGTTGTTGTGAGTCTTCTTTTAAAATGATATTGATGGTAGATTGTCCATTGACTTTTATCTCTTGTGTCAGCATTCCAATATAGCTTACGACTAAGGTTGCATTTTCTGGTACATGGTTCAATGTATACTTTCCATTTAAATCAGTAACTACACCATTATTGGTGCCTTGTACGAGAATAGATACACCTATAAGAGCTTCACCGGAAATATCGGTTACAGTACCTATTACATTTTTTGTTTGGGCTAATGTAGATGTGGCTATTATTAGCAGACATGTCATTAGGAATAAACTTTTAAGATAAGAGACTCGTCTTAAAAGAAGATGTGGTTCTTTCTTCATTGCATTAATTTTTAGTGGATAACATTTGTTTTTTTTAATTGATTTTTGCCCTGCGCAGTGCTTTAATTCAATTTTAGACAAATGTATGACTTGTGATATCTGAAAACAAAAAAACACCCTCATCACTAATACATAATTCTGATTTTTAATAGTTTTATAAATTCACATTTACTACTCAATTTTTTGTAATTATCTGATTATTAGATTTATGTATGCTCAATTTATTGTCAAAAAGAAATCGTTTAAATTTTGTGTAGATTTTAAATTTAGCTTTTTGCGAAGACGATAGCGATTGTTTTCAATAGAACGGATGGATAAATTCATTAACGAAGCAGTATCTTTGGTATCCATATTTAGTTTTAGACAAGCACAAAGTCTTAAATCGTTGGTGGTGAGTTGGGGATAATGCTCTTTCAATGTTTTGAAAAAATTATGATGTTTCTGTTCAAATTTGATGAGGAATATTTTCCAGTCGTCTTCTGTATTGAGATTATTGGCAAGTAGATGATTTATTTTTTGATAGAGTGGGATTAACGCCTTTTGTGTATTTTTAGAACAAATCTCATCTACTATTCTTTTTAAATTCAGAATTAGTTCGTTTTTCTGTATAATAAATGAGGTTTGTGTGAATAATTCTGCATTTTTCCTCTCTATTTCGTTCTGCAATTGTTCATTCATTTGACGTAGAAATTCTGTTTCTTTTATTTTCATTCGCTTTAGATTCTTTGCTTGTAATCGCTTCTTCATCAAGAGAAAAATGGCGAAAAAAGAGGCTATTATTAATAGGGTACAGACAAGATACCACCAGGAGGTAAGATACCACGGTGGGAGTATTCTAAAATGGATAATAGTATCATCAGAATAATTGTTCAGCCCATCTGTGGAATGAAGACGCAAGGTGTATTTTCCATGAGGTAGCCGGGCATAAGATATGTAATTTTGTTTTTTGGCTTGGCTCCATGTGCTATCGACATCTTCTAGTAGGTATTCTACAAATAAATTCTTGGCAAAGGCATCGTTGACAGAAAAGCCTATGGTCACTGTATTGTCTTGATAAGCGATTTTAATATCTTTATTAAGGAAGTTATTGTTTATACTATTATCTTTTCCTGTGCGTATGTATTCTAAATTTGGTGGAGTAAGGCTTATGTTGTTTGATTGCTTGCTTTTTTGAGAATTATGTATGATAAATCCTGTATCTAAACAAATTAATGAGAGAGAATCATTTAGTACGGATATGTTTTCGGATGCCGTAATAAGTGATAAATTGTCTGCTTCAATTTTGTAGGCTTCTTGAATGCGGGCAATGTAGCCGTCATAGAAGAATCTATAAACCGAAGAACTTGTAATGGCCCAACTTGCTTCATGATTGATGGGAACAATGCGTTTGAGAGAGTTAATATTTTTAAAGCATTGGTTTAGTAGTGGAGAGGATTGTAAGTTATCTTTGTTTTCGTTGTAAGCATAGAATTGGTCGTTTCCTAAAAAGAAAATACGTCCACTTGCCTTACATATCTGGAGATGTTTTGGAAGAGTTTTGTCTTTCTTGTGTCCGTAGTAGGTATAGTAGCGGAAAGCGTTCATTTCTTCATTCAGCCGACATTTGTAGACTCCATTGTTTACTGTCCCCAACCAGATGTTACCTAAATGGTCTATTTCGGCTTCATTGATAGGGTCAGGTATTTCTCGTATGATATGTACATCTTTTGTTTCCTTATTGATGATATAAACTTCTTTATAAGTAACGAGAATATTTATTTCTTTCTCATTATAATTAGTTTCTAACATTTTGAACACTCCAATGTCAATTCGGTAGGGTTGGTGTATGCTAAAGTCTGGGCGGATTTCTAGCAATCCCTTGTTATGACAACAAAAGAGTTGTCCATCTATTTGTTTAAAGGCCCATACTTGTCCCTCTGTACCTTTGAGAAATTTCATAGAAGAGAACATTTCAAGATCTTTGGTTTTCTCTTTATGGACGAAGTATACTCCCTGGTTGGTACCTATAAATAGATAGTCATTCCACAATGTGGCTGTATATACAGCACTTGAGATGCCTTCTGTTGTGTGATAGTAGCTCAATTTGTTTGTATATCGGATATATGCAAGCCCGCGGTCCATTGCCACCCATATATTGTTTTGCTGGTCTTCATATAAGGATAGAATAGTATTATTTTGTAAGGAGTTGGCAGCATGAAAATGGTTCAGTACATTTCCTTGTATGTCTACTTCGTAGATACCACTTAGCTGTGTCCCTAAGTAGTATGTATTTCGTTTGGCACAATAGATACCACAATTCAGTTCTTGTCCGTTTAATAATTTAGAGAGGGAATTGTTCCACGGAATAAAGTTTTTGCGGTCATATAGATAAATTTCTCCTGTGGAAGTACCTATTAAATAGCGTTCTTTCCCGTAGGGTAGAATAACACGAGTAAGAGTTCCATTTAGAAATTCACTGCCTTTTATCTTCTTCAGTTGTTTGTTTGCCAATTGGTATAGCGAACCATACATTTCCTGTACCCAATATTCATTCCTCACTTTGGTCAGCAATAGAAAACCTTTTGGGGTCGTTAGTTGCTGTATGGTGTGGTGATCATAGACATAAATATTGGAGAAAGATTGAAAATAAACTTTGTCATTGTCTATCCATATACGCCAAAAACTTTCATTTTCCAAGCTTTTAGGTGGGAGCATATTTTTGAAAGAAGTATATTGAAGTTTACCTGCTTGGTTTCTATCCCATCGTCCTAATTCCCCCAAAGCACCTACGTAAATTGTAGAATGGGATTCTACTGCCAAAGATCTTATCAAAGAAAAATTTGGCATTTGATAAATTTTCCATTCTATACCGTCAAATTCAAGCAATCCGATGTCATTTCCAAAGTAAGTAATTCCTTTCTCATCTTGTCCAATGGTCCAGTTCTTGTTTGCAGCATGATACTTATCGCGGGCAAAGTTTATAACGTATGGCTTTTGGTGAGCAATGGATGGAGTTATCACCAGTAAGGACAAGATAAATAAAATGAAGTGTCTTTGAATGCTCATGGTTCTCTTATTTTTCAGCTTTTCATAATAGTATGAGTGAACAAAAATAGGGAAAAAATGTAAAATAATAGTCTTTTACTGAAGTTTCATGGTTTTATCATCCGATGCCGAATTCTTCGTAGTCTAATTAAGCTCTGATTTTTATTATGGGGTTTGATATATTTACAAGATGAAGTATTGTCTGAAGTCGTTCTTATGCTATGATAATTTACTAGTACTTTGTTGTAATACAAGCAAGCTTTCCGGTCCCATATTGAACAGCAAATCGATAATGCTGAGGTTGGGCAGGAAGCCGAGTCTTTCCTGAAATACCTGGTAGTAGGGTTGGGGAAAGAAATCGGGGTCTTCCGTACGGAAATCCTTTTTGGGATGAATACGTTCGCGGAAATCCGCTTCATCGGATGTAATCCCGGTCTTATACTCCGAGGTTCGTTTCAGGGTTGGCTGTATGTCTATCAGGGAGCAGACGAGGTGGCAAAGTTCTTCGTTGAAATCGGCTAAAAACTCATATTTCTTTTCATAAAAAGGGCGGAAATCATCTTTGTAATATTCAAAGAAAGGTGTATGGTTGTATGCC
>OGEG01001454.1_pt1 | contig 15996 bp, 14 predicted proteins | sample 1570621 | NCBI WGS metagenome assembly OGEG01 (sample SAMEA2582130, study PRJEB24529) | metagenome | biome: Human gut stool | place: China | collected 2011 | reverse complement strand
TTACAGACGTAATGTATCATAAATCTTTCTCCTCCTTGCCTTCTTCCAGCATTTCCACAAATGCCTGGAGTCTGGTGGACACCTGTCCATCACTGGTATTGGCCGGATTGCAGCCGTCACCATCTAGAATCATGGTCGGGATTCCTGCTTTTTCCAGTGAACTCTTGATCAGGCTGGATGCGCCGATAGTTCCTTTGCATCCCCAGTGTGCGAACAGGATGCCACCGTAGGCTTCGGTTTCTCTGGCAAGTTTCTCTGCTACCTGAATTCTCTGGCTGACGCTTCCATTATAAATGCTGTAGACCATCTTCTCCGCCAATGCCTCATAAGGATCTTCCTCATGCATCTCCTGAAATATCATTGGTATGGTCTTTGCAGTCATCTATGATCTGTCAATTGCATAGGAGGAACATGCTTATGGAAAATAAATATATGACTGAATGGAAACGAAACAGCATCCGCATCGGTGCACCAACCTGTATTCTGGCTGCCTTCACCGCTTTTATTCCGGTTCTCTATCTGTGCAGCCGTTATAACTGCTGGCCAAGTCTGGAAGTTGTATTATCAGCCTGGGCTCTTACTGCTCTGTCCTTTGGTGCTTTTTATATCGTAGAGCCAATTTCCTATTACGCAGCTCTCGGTATGAGCGGTACTTATCTTGGCTTCCTGTCCGGTAATATCGGAAACATGCGTGTTCCCTGTGCCGCTCTGGCACTGGATGTCACCGACAGTGAAAGCGAAACCATCCAGGCAGAGGTTGTGTCCACCATGGCTATCTGCGGTTCCATTATTACCAACCTGATTGCTACCACCAGCGCCGTTTTAGTTGGTTCCGCAGTAGTAGCAATCCTTCCGGCTTTTCTGGATGCTGCCTTGAAGAATGATGCCAGCGTCACGTTAATCACATTCCGGTTATTGACCGGTTGTTCCACTGTTTTCATTCCTACAAAGCGGAAAACTAACGTACCGTTGACGGGAGCTTCAATAGAGTAATTTCCATCAATATCGGTAATCGTACCGGAAGAAGCCCCTTTCAGTTGTACGGAAACACCGGGCAGCGGTTCCCCTTCGGAAGTTACTGTCCCCGTCACGCGTTTTTCCTGTTGTGTATTTGCATATATACTTCCTGCAAAAAACAGAAAAAACGCTGCTAATAAATGTAAATAGATTCTCATAATTTTGTGGCTTAATATTTATTTGCTTGCCGTAATTAACAGTATAGAGAAGTTTTTTGTTTAGGAAACGAAACATTTTTTAGATGATTGTTAGCATAAATCAGCGAAAGATAGTACTTTCGTGAAACGAACAACATCTATAACAGTAACGAAGAACCTTATGATGAAACGGCTTATTCTATCTTTCTTTCTGCTGCTGTCACTCTCTTTGCAGGCTCAAACTGAAAAGAGGGACAGTCTCATGAATGACAATATAGAAGCCGACTCACTCACATCCGTCCGACCGAGCGCCTTTAAAAGAGCCATCAAAAAATTCATGAACTTCAGTGATTTCGATACGCTCTATATCAGTCCCAACCGATATAATTATGCGCTAATGGCCACTCATTTCAGCAACTTCGAATACTACTCGGTCAGCAGTGACCTGCCCCAACCTCAAAAGCTCAGTTTCTCCCCCAATCCACATAACAAAATCGGATTGTACTTTGGCTGGAGGTGGATTTTCCTGGGCTGGTCTGTTGATGTGGACGATATTTACAGGAAAACCAACCGAAAGAATAAAGGTACGGAGTTCGACCTAAGCCTTTACAGTTCCAAGCTGGGTGTAGATATTTTCTATCGTCGCACGGGAAACAATTATAAAATTCATAAAATCAGAGGATTCTATGACGAGATTCCTTCCAATTATTCCGAAAACTTCAATGGCCTGAAAGTAGATATCAAAGGCTTGAATTTATATTATATATTTAATAACCGGAAGTTTTCCTATCCGGCTGCTTTTAGCCAGTCAACCAACCAGCGTCGTAATGCAGGTACATTCATTGCAGGTTTTTCTATTTCAAAACACAACCTTGATTTTGATTATGAAGAATTACCCGAGTATATTCAAGAAAAGATGAATCCGGGTATGAAAGTCAATAAAATCAAATACACCAATGCCAATATCAGTTTCGGTTATGCCTACAACTGGGTATTTGCGCGTAATTGCCTGGCTTGTATCTCTCTCACCCCCGCCATTGCCTACAAGGCTTCCGACGTAGATGCGGAAACCCACGAAGGAAAACAATGGTACAGTAAATTCAACCTCGACTTTCTGATTCGCGCAGGCATTGTCTACAATAACGGAAAGTATTTTGTCGGTTCCTCCTTTGTTGGAAAAAACTATAATTATCATCGGAACAATTTCTCTTTGGACAACGGATTCGGCACACTTCAAGTGTATGCAGGCTTCAACTTCCATTTGCGCAAAGAATATAGGAAGAAGAAATAAAAATACATACATCAGAAATCTCCAACTTGCTTGCTTATCCAAAGAATCTTTGTACATTTGCCCCGTTCTTACCTTTAAAACAAGAACCAAATGAAGAAACAACGTCATATACAGACCACACGTACCCTTCTTTCCCGTTTCCGCTACTGGGGCAGGAAGAACTATGCTGCTTTTGCAAGTATGGGACGTGAATTCCAAATCGGTCATCTGCATACCAATGTGGTGGACGTTGCCCTTCGCAAGCAGAATGCTGCACAAACTATCCCTTATCATACATTTATGACACTTCAAGAAATCAAAGACCAAGTGTTGGCAGGCATTGACATATCGCCCGACCAAGCCGCTTGGCTGGCCAATATGGCTGACAGCGAGGCGCTCTATGCCGCCGCGCACGAGATTACCGTCGCACGTGCTTCACACGAATTCGACATGTGTTCTATCATTAATGCCAAGTCCGGCAGATGTCCGGAGAACTGCAAATGGTGTGCACAATCCTCTCACTACAAGACGCAAGCCGAAGTCTACGACCTCCTTCCCGCTAAAGAATGTCTCCGACAGGCTAAATACAACGAAACCCAAGACGTCAACCGTTTCTCCCTCGTCACTAGCGGGCGAAAACCTTCTTCCAGACAGATAACCCAACTTTGTGATACTGTTCGCCATATACGACGACACTCGTCGATTCAGCTTTGCGCTTCCTTAGGACTACTTGACGAAAACGAATTGCATGCATTACACGATGCCGGAATTACCCGCTATCATTGCAACCTGGAAACTGCACCTTCCTATTTCCCGAAACTGTGCTCCACACATACGCAAGAGCAGAAACTGGCTACCCTCAATGCTGCCCGCCGTGTAGGTATGGATATTTGCTGCGGCGGTATCATTGGCATGGGAGAAACAATGGAACAACGGATTGAATTCGCTTTTACGCTGAAAGCACTGAATGTCCAATCCATACCTATCAACCTGCTGAGTCCGATACCCGGAACGCCGTTGGAGAACGAAAAGCCTTTGAGTGAAGAAAAAGTTCTCAGAACAATTGCCTTGTTCCGTTTCATTAACCCAACTGCTTTCCTGCGTTTTGCCGGAGGACGTTCACAACTATCTTCCGAAGCTATGAGCAAAGCGTTATACATTGGTATTAATTCCGCCATTGTAGGTGATTTACTCACTACACTCGGTTCCAAAGTCTCGGAAGACAAGCAAATGATCCTGAAAGAAGGGTATCAGTTTGCCGGCTCTCAATTCGACCGGGAACATCTATGGCACCCATATACATCCACCACCGATCCGCTACCTGTATACAAAGTAAAACGGGCGGACGGAGCCACTATCACCCTCGAAAACGGACGAACACTCATCGAAGGGATGTCATCCTGGTGGTGTGCAGTGCATGGATACAATCACCCGGCATTGAATCAGGCTGCCAAAGACCAATTGGATAAAATGTCTCATGTAATGTTCGGAGGATTGACACATGACCCTGCCATTGAACTGGGTAAATTACTATTACCTTTAGTACCACCCTCCATGCAGAAAATCTTCTATGCAGATTCCGGTTCGGTAGCGGTGGAAGTGGCTCTGAAAATGGCTGTACAATATTGGTATGCAGCCGGAAAACCGGATAAAAATAACTTTGTGACTATCCGTTCCGGATATCACGGCGACACATGGAATGCCATGTCCGTATGTGATCCTGTAACGGGAATGCACAGCCTTTTCGGTGCGTCACTTCCTGTCCGTTATTTTGTTCCGGCTCCTTTATCGCGTTTCGACGGTGAATGGAATCCTCAGGACATCGAACCGCTACGAAAAACAATAGAAAAACATTCGGAGGAACTAGCAGCGCTCATTCTTGAGCCTATTGTCCAAGGAGCAGGCGGTATGTGGTTCTATCATCCACAATATCTTCGCGAAGCGGAAAAGCTTTGTAAAGAGCATGGACTTCTTTTAATCTTTGATGAGATTGCAACTGGATTCGGACGTACCGGCAAACTTTTTGCCTGGGAATATGCCGGAGTAGAGCCGGATATCATGTGTATCGGGAAAGCATTGACAGGTGGATATATGACACTTTCTGCCGTATTGGCTAGTAATCATGTGGCAGATACTATCTCCAATCATGCACCGGGAGCCTTCATGCACGGTCCTACCTTCATGGGAAATCCGCTCGCTTGCGCGGTGGCTTGCGCGTCTGTCCGGTTATTACTCCAATCCGGCTGGCAGGAGAATGTGAAACGAATCGAAACACAATTAAAAGAAGAACTGGCACCTGCCCGGGAACTTCCACAAGTAACCGATGTAAGGATATTAGGGGCAATCGGAGTAATTGAAATGAAGCGTCCGGTAAATATGGCATTTATGCAACGCCGTTTTGTGGAAGAAGGAATTTGGGTACGCCCGTTCGGAAAGCTCGTCTATCTGATGCCCCCCTTTATCATCACTCCCGAACAACTAAGCAAACTAACGACCGGATTACTCAAGGTAATCAGTGGAGAACGTAATAAAATATACATCAATAACTTATGATATCAGACCATATAAACCAAGAACTTCTTACTCTAAAGGAAAAGAAGAATTATCGCTCTCTCCCACCCCTCATCCACGACGGGCGGAATGTAATTCTGAACGGGCAACGGATGGTGAACCTGTCTTCCAATGATTATCTCGGACTGGCTAATAACATATCGCTGAGAAAGGAATTCCTAAAGACAATAACTCCTGAAACATTCCTGCCTACCTCTTCTTCTTCCCGATTGCTTACAGGCAATTTTACCGATTATCAAGAACTGGAACAACAACTGGCAGCCATGTTCGGAACAGAAAGCGCACTTATATTCAATAGTGGTTATCATGCCAATACAGGGATTCTTCCTGCCGTCAGCAATGCTCAGACATTAATTCTTGCAGACAAACTGGTACACGCCAGTTTGATAGACGGAATCAGGTTGTCATCTGCGAAATGTATCCGGTATCGCCATAATGACTTATCCCAGTTACAGCGATTGATTTCCGAGAATCACAATGCGTATGAGCAAATCATTATTGTCACCGAAAGTATCTTCAGCATGGACGGTGATGAAGCCGACCTTCATGCCCTTGTCCAATTAAAAAAAAGTTATTCCAATATTCTTCTTTACGTGGACGAAGCCCATGCTTTCGGTGTACGGGGAGACAACGGATTAGGATGTGCTGAAGAACAAAATTGCATCAACGATATAGACTTTCTGGTAGGAACATTCGGGAAAGCAATAGCCTCAGCAGGAGCTTACATTGCCTGCCGACAAGTTATCCGGGAATATCTAATCAACAAGATGCGCACGTTTATATTCACAACAGCCCTTCCACCCATAAATATTCAATGGACCTCGTGGATACTAGAACAACTACCCTCTCTCCAAGAGAAAAGGACACATTTGTTACGGATCAGCAACAAACTAAAGACTGCACTTGTCGACAAAGGATATAACTGTCCTTCGGTAAGCCATATTGTCCCTATGATTGTAGGGGCAAGTGAAAACACTATATGTAAAGCAGAAGAAATCCAACGCAAAGGATTCTATGCATTGCCGGTACGTCCGCCTACGGTTCCTGAAGGGACTTCACGCATCCGCTTCTCATTAACAGCGGACATCACCGAACACGAAATCGACCAACTTATAAAATTGATAAACGGATGAAACAGCATTTTATCATAAAAAATAATCAAAAGCATCTATTGCTTTTCTTCGCAGGTTGGGGAATGGATGAAACTCCATTTTTGCAAATCCGCCCGACCAATAAGGATTGGCTGATTTGTTATGATTATCGTTCATTAGAGTTCGATGCCATCATCTTGCAAGAGTATTCCGAAATTACCCTCATTGCCTGGTCCATGGGAGTATGGGCAGCTTCTCAGATAATGAAACAATATCCATCCCTGCCCCTCTCCCAAAGTATCGCTATCAATGGCACCCCTTATCCTATACATGAAACGAAAGGGATCACTCCTGCCATTTTCGAAGGGACATTGCAAGGTTTGAACGAACAATCCTTGCAAAAGTTTCAAAGACGGATGTGTGGTTCAACAGCCGGTTACAAAACTTTTCAGACAGTAGCTCCCCAACGTTCCATTGAAGAACTCAAGGAAGAACTTGCTGCCATACAAAAGCAATACTTATCATTACCACCTTCGGACTTTGCATGGCAAAAAGCCATCATAGGAAAGAACGACCATATCTTCCTGCCGGATAGCCAATGGCTGGCATGGAGAAACAAAGTGGATTCTCTTGAGTATACAGAAGCCGCCCACTATCAACAAGAACTTTTTGATAACGTAATCATGCGTATCAACTAATTATTGATTTATGGATAAACAACTAATTTCAAAACGTTTCTCTAAAGCCATTGCTACCTATCCGCAGGAAGCAAACGTACAGCGGCAGATTGCAGATAAAATGATTCACCTGCTTACAAAACATATATCCTTCCCCTGTTCTAAAGTAATTGAGTTCGGATGCGGTACGGGCATTTATTCCCGTATGCTGCTCCAGGCTCTACGACCGGAAGAATTATTCCTGAACGACCTTTGCCCGGAGATGAAATACTGCTGTGAGGATATACTAAGAAAAGAGCAAGTATCCTTTCTTCCGGGAGATGCAGAAATCGTTCCTTTCCCTACTGGAAGCACATTGATAACTTCCTGTTCCGCGTTGCAATGGTTCGAATCTCCCGAAAACTTTTTCAAAAGATGCAATGCTTTGCTCAATAAACAAGGCTATTTCGCTTTCAGCACTTTCGGGAAAGAGAATATGAAAGAGATACGAGAGCTAACAGGAAGCGGACTCCCTTATCGTTCACGGGAAGAACTTGTAACAGCCCTGTCAACTCACTTTGACATACTCCATTCGGAAGAAGAACTTATTTCTCTTTCGTTTGATAATCCCATAAAAGTACTTTATCATTTGAAGCAGACAGGAGTAACAGGAGTAACCGGCACATCTTCCCAACAACTGCGGACACGCCGTGACTTGCAGTTATTCAGTGAACGTTACACACAAGAATTTACTCAGGGCACTTCAGTATCCCTGACTTACCACCCCATTTATATTATCGCAAAAAAGAAAAAAGTATGAAACAGAATGTATATTTCGTAAGCGGCATCGACACCGATGCCGGTAAAAGTTACGCCACCGGATTTCTAGCTCGTGAATGGAACAAGAACGGACAACGTACCATCACTCAAAAATTCATCCAGACAGGAAACGTCGGTCATTCAGAGGATATTGACTTGCATCGTCATATTATGGGAATCCCCTTTACAGAAGAAGACAAGGAAGGACTCACTATGCCGGAAATATTCTCCTATCCTGCCTCTCCACACCTCGCTTCCCAACTGGATAACCGTCCCATTGACTTCGGTAAAATCAAACGTGCTACGGAAGAATTGAGTGAACGATATGATTATGTCCTACTCGAAGGCGCAGGCGGTTTAATGGTTCCATTAACTACGGAACTTCTGACAATAGACTACATTGCCCAAGAGAATTATCCTCTTATTTTTGTTACTTCCGGGAAATTGGGAAGCATCAATCACACCCTTTTAAGCCTTGAGGCCATACAAAAGCGTGATATTGTACTGGATACGGTACTTTACAATATGTATCCCACCCCAAAAGATAAAACGATTCAGAATGATACGATGAACTTCATTCAAAACTGGTTGAAGAAGTATTTTCCGAACACGAAGTTTATATTGATTCCGGAAATAAAAGACTTATGACTTCAAAAGACTAGCCTCACTATTTAGCAGGCTAGTCTTTTGTTTCTACAGACCACTTATTCGATTACCATGATGCGGTCATTCAGCCCAACCTTCATATTATCTTCTATGAACACTTCTTTCACAACGCCGTCGGTCACCGCACGAATCTCATTTTCCATTTTCATGGCTACCAACACACAGAGCGGATCGCCGCGTTTCACGCTATCACCCTTCTTTACGTATGTTTTCAGGATCACTCCCGGCATAGGAGCCTGAACCACCTGACGTCCCACAGCTTCCGCCCCGCTACGGGCATTGTGTATCTTTTCCATTTCTCCCTGCAACTCAATCTGATAAAACTCCCCCTTATTCATTATAGTATATGAATTATTGGAAGAAGGAGAAATCTGTACTCCATGTGAATGATGGTCGATGATGATTGAATGGATAGAGTCACCCCCCATATTGTAATCGACCTCATATACCTTGCCATTGACTGCAATCTTCTTGATTGGCCCATCTTCCAGAATTTCCACCTTATATTCACTATCCGGCATATCCTGAAGTTTGGCATAATATGTAGCCAGTGTTGTACCCATAAGCTATTTCTTTAGTTTTTAGTTTAATAATTATTGGCTGTCATTTGCAACTTACCGTAATATTTCCAGAGCGACTCTCCCACTACCGGAAGCGTCGTTGCACGCGAGGCGGCCTCCTTCTCCCGTTCGTAATGCCTTACTGCGGCAGCTATGACGGCCACCGTCGGATCAGTATTCTGCCGGCGTTTCAAATCTTCCTTATCGAAGCGTGTATCAATAAAAGTAGTATCATACTTTCCTTCCAGAAATGCCGCATTCTTCAATACACGCTGATGGAAAGGAATCGTCGTCTTGATACCCAAAATCTTATATTCGCGCAACGCACGCGCCATATTCGAAATAGCCGATTCGCGGGTACGTCCCCAGCAACAGAGTTTTGCAATCATCGGATCATAATGCAGCGAAACTTCAAATCCGGCATAAGCCGCACTATCCAGACGCAAGTTACGTCCTTCGGGAGCCTCACGAACCGTAATCACGCCGGGAGAAGGCATAAAGTTATTTTCCGGATCCTCCGCATAAATACGGCATTCAATAGCAGCTCCGCTAAACTTTATATCATCCTGTTTATAAGGCAGAGGATTGCCCGCAGCCACGGTTATCATATCACGTACCAAATCGACACCGGTGCATTCTTCCGTCACCGGATGTTCCACCTGCAAACGGGTATTCATTTCAAGGAAGTAGAAATTCTGATCCTTATCCATCATAAATTCCAGGGTTCCGGCACTATAATAACCGATTCTCTTACAGGCTTCCACAGCAACCTTCAGCATTTTCTTCCGGGTATCTTCCTTTACAAAGGGAGACGGAGATTCCTCAATCACCTTCTGATTCCGTCGTTGGATAGAACATTCACGCTCTCCCAGATGAACGACATTACCATATTTATCCCCCATAATCTGTACCTCAATATGATGCGGGTTTTCTATATATTTTTCGATATAAACAGCGTCATTACCAAACGAAGTCCCGGCTTCAGATTGAGACAGACGGAGAGCCGCCTCCACTTCCTCTTCGGAACGTACCAGACGCATCCCCTTCCCTCCACCTCCGGCAAGTGCTTTCAGCATGATAGGATAACCGACTTCCTTAGCCACCTTTTTCACTTCCTCGATTCCCTGCACAGGCGCTTCCGTTCCGGGCACAATAGGAAGTCCTGCTTCACGCATAATTTTACGGGCTTCCGTCTTGATTCCCATTTTAGCTATAATGTCGGCACCCGGACCAATAAAAATCACTCCTTCTTCTTCGCAACGACGAGCAAAATCCGCATTTTCCGACAAGAATCCGTATCCCGGATGAATGGCGGCTCCGGTCTTTTTGGCAATGGACAATATAAGTTCCGGCTTCAGATAGGAAGTATCTTCGGGTGATTCGGAGATACAATAGGCTTCTTCGGCATAACGGACGTGCAAAGCTCCCCGATCTACATGGGTATATACAGCTACCGTTGAAATATTCATCACCCGGCACGTACGAAAGATGCGCATGGCTATTTCACCACGATTAGCTACTAATATTTTCTTTATCATAATCTTTTTCTTTTTAATGAATACTCTCCATTCTCAACTCTCCACTTCTTAAAGCGGAATATTCGAATGCTTCCGGGGTGGATTGGACTGCCGCTTGTTGGCAAGCATCTCGAAGCTGCGAATCAGGCGCAAACGGGTCATTGCCGGATCAATCACTTCATCTACATATCCCAGTTCTGCCGCACGGTATGGATTCGCGAACTTTTCCCGATAGTCGTCCTGAAGTTCTTTCCGCTTCTCTGCGGGAGCCTGCGATTTTTCTATTTCTTTCTTGAAAAGGATGTTTACTGCTCCGTCCGGTCCCATTACTGCAATCTCGGCAGTGGGATAAGCCAGGTTCACATCACCACGGATATGTTTGGAACTCATGACGTCATAAGCTCCTCCGTATGCCTTACGGGTGATAACCGTAACTTTCGGAACGGTAGCCTCACAATAAGCATACAGCAACTTCGCCCCGTTACGAATAATACCGCCGTATTCCTGATCTATTCCCGGAAGGAATCCCGGCACATCCACCAATGTCAGCAAAGGTATATTGAAAGCGTCGCAGAAACGGACGAAACGGGCAGCCTTGACAGATGCATTAATATCCAAAGTCCCTGCCAGTACCAACGGCTGGTTAGCAACGACTCCCACCGTCTTTCCGTTCAGACGGATATAACCGGTAACAATATTCGCCGCAAATTCCGCCTGAAGTTCGAAGAAACTGTTATCGTCAGCCACGGCCTCAATCATTTCCTTGATATCATAAGGTTGGTTCGGATTCGTAGGAACCAAATTAGAAAGTTCCGGAGTCAGGCGAGTGGGCGAATCGCTCGTTGCTACAAACGGAGGTTCCTCCATATTATTTCCCGGCAGATAAGAAATCAGTTCGCGGATATAGTTGATACATTCAATATCATTTTCTGCGGAAAGATGAGCCACGCCGGATTTGGTCATGTGCACGCCTACTCCACCCAGATCTTCCTTGCTCACCTCCTCCTGTGTCACACTTTTCACGACATCAGGGCCGGTAATAAACATATAGCCGGAATTTTTTACCATGAGAATAAAGTCAGTCAGTGCAGGTGAATAAACAGCTCCCCCGGCACAAGGTCCCATAATCGCACTTATCTGCGGAATCACTCCCGACGCCATAGAGTTGCGCAGGAATATTTCGGCATATCCTGCCAGAGAACGGACACCTTCCTGAATACGCGCACCTCCCGAATCATTCAGTCCGATGATAGGTGCCCCCATTTGCATCGCCATATCCATCACCTTGCAGATTTTCTTGGCATGTGTTTCTGAAAGAGCTCCTCCGAACACGGTAAAATCCTGTGCAAAGACATAAACCAGGCGCTTGCCGATCATGCCATAACCGGTGACAACTCCGTCTCCTGCAAACTTCTGCTTCTCCATACCGAAATCGGTACAACGGTGAGTAACCAACTTGTCCAGTTCGATAAACGAACCTTTTTCCAAAAGTAATTCGATACGTTCGCGGGCGGTGAGTTTGCCCACGGAATGTTGTTTTTCAATGCGTGCGTCGCCGCCGCCTTTTTCTGCTTTCCTGTTCAGTTCTTCCAGGTTCTTGATAAGCTCTTTCATAGGCTCTATTTAATTTAAAATTGTATGTGTGTAAAAATAAGCAGTAATAAATAGAATCATTGTCATATTGATTACACAAAGGTATTTTATATAATGAACGCACGACATCCCGAAAATGTTAGCATTTATGCCTTTAAACATCTTTATTTATTCTTCAAGGCATCATTTTTTTTGCAGACGGAGACAACAAACACCCGTTCTTTACTGTTTATCGCGTATCATTTTTAATAAAATCTAGACCCTAACAAAATGAGAACAATTAAATTTTTACTAGCAGCCGGTTTCCTGCTCATGTCCGGTACAAGCATTTATGCGCAAGTACAACGGAACGAAGCCTATCTACCTAAATTCGCTATCAAGACCAATGCCCTCTATTGGGCAACCTCCACGCCCAACCTCGGCTTCGAAGTGGGACTGGCAAAGAAACTCACCCTCGACATATCGGGTAATTACAACCCGTGGAAATTCGGAGATGACCACCAGATTAAACATTGGCTTGTTCAGCCGGAACTGCGTTACTGGCTTTGCGAACGTTTCAACGGAAGTTTCTTCGGTCTGCACGGACATTACGGAGAAATGAATGTCAGCAACCTGAATATCTTCGGAATGGGGCACGACCGTTACGACGGGAATGTATACGGAGCGGGTATCTCTTATGGTTATCAATGGATAATAAGCAAACGTTGGAGCATGGAGGCCACCATAGGCGTCGGATATGCCCACCTGAAATATGATAAATACGCCCGTGGCGACGGAGGAGAGAAGCTGGGACATAACAACCGCAATTACTTCGGTCCAACCAAAGTCGGTTTAAGCTTCATTTATATCATCAAATAATCGAACCTTCCAAAAACTTACAAAGATGAAAAGAAAACTTATCTATCTATTTATAGCCTTTGCCGCCGCAATATTGCCGGCACATGCACAGAAATTTCTGAATGATGAACTCACTCTCTCCAATGTATCGTTATGGCAACAAGGCAACTCGCTCTATGTCGGAATGACTTTTGACATGAGCAAACTGACAATAGGCTCCACCCGAAGCCTCAGCCTGATTCCTTTATTGACAGACGGACAGCACAACGTCCCCCTGCAAGAAATTATCGTCAACGGTAAAAGACGCGAAAAGGCCTATATCCGCGGACTAGCCATTACCAAACAGGAACCGACTGCTCTTATCGTCCCTTATAACAAACGGGAGACTTTTAATTATACGCAGATCATTCCATATAAGCCTTGGATGAGCAACGCCTCCTTACAGCTCGTAGAGAATTTATGCGGCTGTGGCAATTATCAGGAGATGAACGCGCAAGAATTAATCACCAACGACGTATCTACCGAAGCCAAACGGTTAAGTGCCATGTCTCCTTTCGTCGCCTATATCCAGCCTACGGTAGAAGTTGTGAAAAACCGTAGCGAACAATATGAAGCTCATCTGGATTTCCCGGTCAACAAATCAGTTATCCTTACCGACTTTATGAATAATCATACCGAACTGGTGAATATTCATTCCATGTTCGCCAAGATTCAGAATGATAAGAACTTGACTATAAAAGGAATCGGAATCGAAGGTTTCGCCTCTCCCGAAGGACCGCTGGCCTTCAATGAACAGCTTTCCAAGAAACGTGCGGAAGCCTTGAAAGATTATCTGGTCAAGAATGAGAAAGTTTCTTCCAAACTTTATAAAGTGACTTTCGGCGGCGAAAACTGGGACGGACTGGTGAAAGCTTTAAAGTCCTCGTCCATGAAAGACAAGGAAACTTTCCTGAATATTATCAAGAATACAACTGATGACGCCAAACGGAAACAGGAAATCATGCGTGTGGGCGGTGGAGCTCCCTATCGTAGTATGCTCAAGGAAATCTATCCGGGATTGCGTAAGGTGAATTGTAAGATCGACTATACCGTCGTCAATTTCGACGTAGAACAGGGACGCATCATCATTCGTGAGAATCCGAAGTATTTGAGCCTGAATGAAATGTATCAGGTAGCCAACAGTTATCCGAAAGGTAGCAAAGATTTCGTGAATGTATTCGATATCGCAGTACGTATGTATCCTACCGACCAGGTAGCCAACCTGAATGCCGCTGCCGTCGCCTTATCACAGAAAGACTTGAATACAGCCGTGAAATATATGGAAAAAGCAGACCACACAACTGCCGAATTTATGAACAATACCGGAGTTTACAATTTCCTGAACGGAGATATCCAACGTGCTATGGCCGCATTCGAACAAGCTGCCAAATTAGGTAACGAAGCAGCTCAGGCGAACCTGAAACAGTTACAGCAAATATTAAATGTGAAGATGAAATAAATAGAAAAATCTATTTGCCGCATCGACCCAAGTGAGACGTTTGTTTGTTATACTCATAACAAATGAACGTCTTACTTTTTAAAACCAGACTATTATGACCTTGATTCTTGCTATCATTCCGGTACTATTATTAATCATATTAATGGCATTCTTCAAAATGCCGGGCGACAAAAGTAGTATCATTTCCTTAGTGGTAACCATGCTGATTGCACTTTTCGGCTTCACCTTTTCTGTGGACAATCTGTTTTATTCCTTTCTATACGGAGCGTTAAAAGCTGTCTCCCCTATTTTAATCATTATACTAATGGCTATTTTCAGCTACAACGTATTGCTGAAAACAGAAAAAATGGAGATTATAAAGCAACAGTTCGCTTCCATTTCCACCGATAAGAGTATTCAGGTATTGTTATTGACTTGGGGATTCGGCGGATTGCTGGAAGCGATGGCGGGATTCGGAACGGCAGTTGCTATTCCGGCAGCGATTCTTATCAGCCTGGGGTTCAAGCCGATATTCTCGGCTACGGTCAGCTTGATAGCGAATAGTGTGGCTACTGCTTTCGGAGCTATCGGAACGCCGGTGCTCGTACTGGCAAAGGAGACGAATCTGGATGTTCTGAACCTTAGTACCAATGTCGTATTGCAATTATCAGTCCTCATGTTCCTTATTCCGTTTGTATTGCTTTTCCTTACCGACCCCAAACTGAAATCACTCCCCAAGAATCTGTTCTTGGCTTTATTGGTAGGCAGTGTTTCTTTAATCAGCCAATACCTCGCAGCCAGATATATGGGAGCGGAATCTCCGGCTATCATCGGAAGCATCCTGTCTATCATCGTCATCGTCCTTTATGGCAAACTGACTGCATCCAAAGAAGAAAAGGCACGGAAAAGCTCGTTGAAGACGAAAGATATTCTGAATGCATGGAGTATTTATCTGCTTATTCTCGTCCTTATTATTCTTACAAGCCCACTATTCCCGGGATTGCGCCATACATTGGAAAATAACTGGATAACGAAAATCAGTCTGCCTATCAATGCTTCTACCGTAAATTACACTATTTTATGGCTGACTCATGCGGGAGTATTGCTTTTCGTGGGTACTTTTATCGGTGGATTGATACAGGGAGCAAAAGTAAAGGACTTGTTCACCGTACTTTGGAATACGGTGAAACAGTTGAAAAAAACTTTCGTCACGGTTATCTGCCTGGTCGGATTATCCACCATTATGGACGCTTCGGGAATGATTGCCGTTATTGCCACGGCACTCGCCACTGCTACCGGAAGTTTATATCCGCTGTTCGCACCGGTCATCGGTTGCCTGGGAACATTTATTACCGGAAGCGACACCTCATCCAATATCCTTTTCGGCAAACTGCAAGCAAGTGTAGCGGGACAAATTCATGTCAGCCCCGATTGGCTTTCCGCTGCAAATACGGTAGGGGCTACGGGCGGTAAGATTATCTCCCCGCAAAGTATCGCTATTGCCACTTCCGCCGGAAACCAGCAGGGTAAAGAGGGGGAAATCCTGAAAGCAGCTATTCCGTACGCATTAACTTATGTGCTAATTACCGGAATTATCGTCTATATTTTCAGTTAGTTCCCGAAAAGTATTTCTTTGTCGGAATAATTTTAATTCCATGAGGTTCTTCTTCAAATTTGGTGGTAAAATTAATTAAGAAAATAATAATTTGATAGTTGATAGTCGATAGTATTCTCCATTCTCCTCCTTCGGGAAGGAGGAGTACCCGTAGGGGGAGGTGGTAGGTG
>OGEG01001450.1_pt1 | contig 16056 bp, 14 predicted proteins | sample 1570621 | NCBI WGS metagenome assembly OGEG01 (sample SAMEA2582130, study PRJEB24529) | metagenome | biome: Human gut stool | place: China | collected 2011 | reverse complement strand
TCCATTTTTCGGAACACGAAAAACTCCAATGTCCTCAACCGGCTAAAGCCTATAATAAAATCAGCCAGCCCGGTATACATACCAGTCTGACTGATTTTTAACAACCATGGTGCAAAATTCATCCGCGTATATGTATTCTTTTCTATATCCACCAGGACACTATTAAAGAAACTTCCACCTAAAACCTGCAGTACGTCTTCTTCCCTCATCCTAAGCTCCTTTAATTTCCGTCAAACCAAAAATCTCATACTGCTTTCATTTTAAGGGATGGGCTAAGGATTGTCCAGCAGATTTTAAAACGGTCCTATATTAATTGTCTGGGCAATGATCAGCATAATGACACTTACAACAGTCCAGATACAATGCAGTGGAAACTGGAATTTCAGCCAGTCTACCCAGTTTACTTTGGCAACTGCCATCGTTGCCATGTAAGAAGCATTGGTAGGATAAATAGTATTGGACCAGCCATCACCAAACTGTGTGGCAAGGACAGCGCCCTGCTTGGAAACATGAAGGATATCTGCCAGTGGAGACATGATAGGCATGGTAGCTGTCATCTGGCCGGAACCGCTGTTGATCGGGAAATTAAGCAGCATGCCGGCAATAAAGATACCCACAATAGCCAGAGTAGGAGGAAAAGCGCCTGCAATCTTTGAAATTCCATAAACAAATACGTCAAGTGTATTGCTGGTTGTCATAAGAAGGGCAATGGTACGTGCAAAACACATAACAAGGGCTCCCTGAAGAATATCTCTTGCACCATTCATGAACATTTTACAGGTATCAGTAAGACTGTGGCCGGAGAGAACGCCGGCACCTGTACTCATTACCAGGAACAGACCTGTCATTTCAGCAATATCCCAGCCAAGCTTGATCACACCGAAAATATTAAAGAAAAAGCAGACAACAACATAGACACATACCACTTTGTTTTTAGCGCTTAAAGTTGCATTCTGAGTCATCTGCATATTCTCTTTTCTGCGTATCTCATCTTCTTCGTAGGTAGCACTGAGTATAGGATTTTTGCGTATTTTCTTCGCATATCTTAAAATATACCATACAGTGATCCCGTAAAAAAGGAAGAAGCAGATGGCACGATACCACATAGCAGAATAAAGAGGAAGCTGGCAGATTTTCTGGCCGATAATAGTAGTAAACGGATTTCCCATACCCGTACTATAGCCAACGCAGTTTCCGCAGATAACGATAGCAAGGGCAGTCATGGTATCAAAACCAAGATCCAGTACCAGCGGCAGTATCATGGGAAGGAAGATGATACAAAGCTCCGGAGCCCCCATAAAGGACTCAAAAAGTCCAAAAACAAGAATGAGGAACGGGATCGCCATTTCCCGGTTCTTATCAAATTTTTTAAGGATGACGGCAAGAGCAGCCGGGATAATGCCAAGTTCATTGATAATGCCGAAGGTTCCACCTACTACAAGAGTCATAAAGATCATGCTGGCAGCATTGGTAAAACCTCCAGAGTAAGCAGATATAAACTGGATAAATGTAATCGGGGTTTTTGGAAGATAATGAAAGCTGTTAGGATCAACAATATTTCTTCCTGTATTGGGATCTAATACCCGGTCATAAGCTCCTGCAGGCATAATCCACGAAAGTACAGCAAAGAACATAGCAATTCATACCAGTATAACAAAAATGTGGGGGATCTGTATTTTTTTCTTCACAGTATAGTTCTCCTCTCCGTTTATGGTTCATCAACGGTTACATGAACAAGTGCCTCTGCAATGGCTGCTTCTGAAAGTTCCTGTCCGATACCCGGTCTGTCTGATACATAGAATTTTCCATTTACAGGCTGATAATCATACTTGCCAAGACGGGCAATAGCAGGCTGTGTGGAACGAAAATGATGTTCATAAATCGCAAAATTGGTAGTAGCGGCTGTCAGCTGTAAAGCAGCTGCTGTGGAAATTGGACCGCCTGCACAGTGGATCTGCGCCTTTACGTCAAAAGCTTCTGCCATGGTACAGATCTTTCTGCACTCTGAAATACCGCCGCAGTTGCAGGCATCCGGCTGAACTAACTGGATAGAGTTATCTTTAAAGTAATTAAGGAACTGCCATCTGGTATATAAACGTTCCCCAGATGCCAAAGGAGTGCGGACCTTTTCACGGATCAGCTTCTGGAATTCCGGGCGGAGGGGCGTACAGGGCTCTTCTAAGGCGTAAAAATTATATTTATCGCAAAGCTCTCCTAATTTAATACCGGAAGTAACATCGGTACGCCCATGATTTTCCATGATAATATCAACATTGCCGCAGGCTTCGCGGATCGCAACAATACGTTCTTCTACCATATTATAAAAATCAGTAGAGACAAAACCTTCACAGTCACGGTTTGGAATATCTTTCTTATCCCGGTCATAAAGAGTAAAATCCAGCTTTACCGCATCATATCCGTCTTCCATTGCATATTTACAGATATCTGCGTATTCTTTTGCGGTACCTCTTGGCCCTACATCTTCATTCCAGCCAAACTGAAGCTGTGACGCATAGCAGCGGATGCTGTCATTTACCTTTCCGCCTAATAATTCATAAACAGGAACATTTAATACTTTTCCCTTGATATCCATTAAGGCAATGTCAATGGCGCTGATAGCTGCAAAGACAACCGGGCCGCCGCCCTGGCCCCAGAAGCTTACTTTAAACATTCTCTCCCACAGCTCATCTGTACGCATAGGATCTTTTCCGATGACCAGACGGGAGATATCCTGGAGCATGCCGATCCCCGCAGGTGCTGCGTAATCAAAAGCGATCCCCGCTTCACCGTCACCATAGAAACCTTCATCTGTCCATACCCGGCAGCAGATGGGACGTCTGCTGGCTCTCTGGGCAGTAGCATCCAGCATGTAAATATCAACTTTTGTTATCTTCATAAAAAACTCCATTCTGCCGCCCAACAGCAGCCCAAACTTTTAATAAACTTTTTCCTGTTTTTTCCAATTATCCAAAGCTTTCTCAACTTTATCAAACGCCTCCTCCAGATACGCTCTGGGGCAGGCGAAATTCACACGGATAAAACCGGGAGCAGAAAAAGACTCTCCGTCATTAAATTTCACACCTGCTTCTTTCATAAAAAAGCCGGCAGGATCACTTAATCCGGTTTCTCTGGCATCGATCCAACCTAAATAAGTACCTTCACTGTGGCAGATAGAAAGCCCCGGGATCCGGCTGATCCGTTCGTCCAGCCATTTTTTATTTTCCCTCAGGTATTCTAACAGTTCCTGCCGCCATTCTTCCCCTTTTGTAAAAGCTGCCTCAAGGGCAACAAAAGAAAGAGTATCAAAAGGCGCATGCATCGTTGCTGCTACTTCTTCGTATTTATGTCTTAACTTTTCATTTGGGATAATGGCAAATGCCACCGGAAGACCGGGTATGTTATAGGTCTTGCTTGCAGAATGATGAAGGATCACTCTCTGTCTGGCTGCTTCATTTAAGGTAATCGCAGGAATATGTTCTCCTTCCAGGATCAGGTCACTGTGTATCTCATCTGCAACCACCACAATGTCATGTCTGGCAGCAAATGCAAATAACTCCTCAAGTTCCTTTCCGGTAAATACACGACCTACCGGATTATGAGGATTACACAGCACAAAGGTGGTCACATCCTGTGTAACCGCTTTTTCCATTGCCTCAAAATCAAAGGTATACAGCCCGTTTTCCTGTTTTAAAGGTACACGGATCACCGGCTTTCCCGCTTCCTGGGGCAATTTCTGGTTAATATGGGGATACATAGGAGTTGCCACCATAATGGTGCCGCCTAAAGCTCTGGCAGCAATATTATTTCCTGTATTAACTCCATGGTTAAACAGGATCCATTCTTTTTTTACATCAAAATCATATCTTCTCTTATAATAGGAAATAACTGCCTGATAAACACTTTCTCCGGGAAATGTATATCCGAAAAATGGATGTTCCAGGCGTTTTTTCAGTGCTTCTAAAACAGGCTCTGCCACAGGAAAGTCCATATCCGCAACCCACAGCGGGATATAATCTCCTCCCTGGCCGTCCCATTTAGAGCAGTCTGTATTTTTTCTGTTTATCTGTCTGTTAAAATCAATTTTCATTTGGGGGACTCCTTTCGCAGCCGCTTGTTTTTCTTTTGGACTCCTTAAACTCACAAGCCCCGCGCTGGTGCGCTCCACTGCCTGCTGACGCAGGCGGTTTGTTCGTTAATGTGCTATCGTTTTGACACGCTATCATGGTAGCACACTAAAGTGTTTTTGTAAAGAGGGAATTTAAAAAAGGTCCGGCCGACAGATGTCGGCGGACCTTTTTTCGCAGATATAAGTTACGTGCAGCGCCTGACGGCGCTGGGTGTGCAGGGCATTACAGTGTATACACAACCTTGCCATCGCAGATCGTATATCTCACTCTGCCTGTCAGCTCAGCCCCTAAAAACGGACTGTTCGTTGCCTTGGACGCAAAGCTGTCTACCACCCACTTTTCATTTTCATCAAAGATAACAAAATCAGCTGGTGCGCCTTCTTCCATACGGCCGCAGTCTAACTTGTAAAGGGTTGCCGGATTAAGGCTCATTTTTTCCATTAATTCTGTTAAACTTAAATGTCCCGGTTTTACCAGGCTGGTGATGCCAAGGGCAAGGGAAGTTTCCAGGCCGGTGATGCCGCTTGGAGCTTCGGTAAGAGGCTTTTCTTTTTCTTCTTTGCTGTGAGGAGCATGGTCAGTAGCGATCATATCAATGGTACCGTCTTTTAAGCCTTCAATGAGCATCTGACGGTCCCACTCTGTACGCAGAGGCGGGTTCATCTTAGCCAGAGTGCCATGTTCTAACACTGCATCTTCTGTCAATGTAAAGTGATGAGGGGTTACCTCAGCCCATACATGAGCCCCCATCTTCTTTGCCAGACGGACCATTTCCACAGAATGACCGGAACTGATATGCTGGATATCGATCTTTGCGCCGGTAGCCAGTGCGATCATACAGTCTCTTGCTACCAGGGAGTCCTCTGCCAGCGCCGGAGAACCGTAAATTCCCAGCTGGTCAGACACCTTACCATGGTTGATGCCGTTCTGCTTGATAAAAGTCTTATCTTCCTCATGGAAGCTTAAAACAGTATCCAGTCTCGCTGCCTCTTCCATTGCCTCTTTTACAAAAGGTCCGTCCATTAACGGGATACCGTCATCTGTAAATCCTGCGGCTCCTGCCTTTAACAGGCCTTCCATGTCCGTTCTTTCTTTTCCTTCAAATCCTTTGGAGATCGCTGCGCAGCTGAGAACATGGATCCCTGTTTTCTTTCCTTCTTCCAGAACATAGCGCAGAGTTTCTTCGTTATCTACGATTGGCTTTGTATTTGCCATACACACAACGGTAGTAAAACCGCCTTTTGCAGCAGCTGCTGCTCCTGTGTGGATATCCTCTTTGTAGGTCAGTCCCGGATCACGGAAATGGACATGGACATCTACCAGTCCCGGTGCTACCACAAGACCTTTTGCATCGATCACCTGGTCTGCAGCTGCTTCTGCCTCTGCTGGTAATATTCCTTCTGAATATATTTTTTCAATTTTTCCATCTTTAACAACAATATCAGCGTTTCTTTCGCTCTTTCCTGCCGGGTCGATCACCCGTCCGTTTTTGATCAGCAGCATATCTTTATCCTCTCTTTCAAATCTCAAAACTTTCGCCTGTTGTACTTATTTTTACAATGCGGTCTTTATAGTCCTTTGCACATTCCAGCACCTTGAAACGGTCTGTGACTTCAAAATCACCCCAGAAATGCATAGGGAATACTACATCTGCACCGACCATTCTCATAAAGTCATCCATTCCCAGATAAAAATCTTTCTCCTGTCTTGGATCAAGGAGCATAAAGGCCACATCAATATGAATTCCTCTTAATTTTTCAAGTTCCTGGTGGAAGCGCTGGCTCATCCGCTTATTATCTGCTTCCGGCTCTCCTTCCCATACCCAGTTGTTCAGATCACCTGCATGGTAGATCCGCTTTCCCTCTGTTTCAATGAGAAATGCCACGCCTTCATCTGTGGATTTAAAACCATGGACCTTCACACCTGACGGTCCTGTAAAAGGAGCCTGCAGATCCAGTTCTTCCTCCGGTCCTATAAAGTAAGTTTTTCCCATCAGTTCTTCCGGAACTCTCCGCTTCCAGATATCATCGGAAAGCACAAAACCGGTGCTGGCATGTGTTTTTACCAGATCAAAGATCACCGGTGAAAAATGATCCCCGTGACGGTGGCTGGCAAATACCAGCAGGGGCTTATCTTCTTTTAACTGAGGCAGCTTCCCTTCAAAATAGTCAAATAAAAAGTAATTTTCCTCTGTTTCTACCAAGAAACTGCTGTGGTGAATATAAGTTATCTTCATTGTTTAATCTTATCCCCGTTTTTTATTATATAAAAACATAACGATCGCTGTAGAGCAGATGATCACATATCCCAGGATACTGTACAGATCCGGTTTCTGTCCCAGGACCACAAATCCCATAAGGGCGGAAAAGAGGATCTGGGAATAATCAAACACAGAAAGTTCTTTTGCCGGAGCATAATAGTAAGCTTTGGTAACAAAGATCTGTCCTCCTGCTCCGCCAAATCCGGCCCCGATCATCGCTACGATCTGCCACCATGCCATAGGCGCAAAATGCCCGATGAGAAATACAGCCGCTGTAAGACAGGAAAAAGCAGAAAAGCACATGATCACCAATTTTCCATTGACCCCTCTTTTTCCTAACAGGCGCACATAGGTATACGCAGCACCTGCTCCTGCGCCGCCCATCATACCGACAAAAGCAGCGGAATTTGCCATATTTCCTGTAGGCTTGATGATAAACAAAGCACCGATAAAAGCCACTACTACCGCTACGCCCTGAAACAGGGTCAGCTTTTCTTTTAAAAGAAAATAGGAAAAGATAATGGCAAAGAACGGTGACAGCTTATTTAGCATATTGGCATCGGAAAGTACCAGATGGTCAATGGCATAAAAATTGCAGACAATACCGATGGTGCCGCAGAACGAGCGAAGGAACAGATATTTAATATCCTCTTTATGCACTTCGATCTTCTCCGGTTTACGGATCAGTCCCACCCCAACAATGACCAGAGCTAAAAGATTACGGAACAATATCTTCTGCATAGATGGCAGATCTCCCGCCAGCCGGACGCACAGCGACATAAAAGCAAAACAAAATGCCGCTGTCACAATACATAAAATACCTTTTGTCTTGGAATTCATATTTTTTCTTTTATCCCCCTTTTATTCCCCATGATAAAATGTTTTCCACTTTCCACTGAAAAACCGTGTAACAAAAAAGCTGATGCGAACGATCCAGTCTATGATCATGGCGATCCACACACCGATCGCTCCCAGACCCATAGCCACACCTGTTACATAGCTTAAACCAATACGGAAAATAAACATAGATGCAATGGATACACACATCGGAAATTTTACATCATTAGCCGCACGCATTACATTTGGAAGGCAGAAACCTGCCGGCCATAAAAAGATAGCACAGCCATTATGGATCAGGGCCAGAACAGCTCCTAAATGTCTTGTTTCCCCTGAAACTCCATACAACCGCAAAGTAACAGGCATGGTAAGGATCACCACCAGACAGCAGATTCCGTTAATGACATAAGTCAGCTTCATCATTTTCTTCGCATAATATTCTGCCTGTTCAAAATCCCCGGCACCGACACAGCGTCCAATTACTGTAATGATCGCCAGAGACATAGCCGTTCCCGGAAGAACGCCCATACTGTCCAGGTTATTTGCAATGGCATTTGCAGCGATCTGTGTAGTTCCAAACATGGCGATAATGCTGACTGTAAGCACACGGCCCAGCTGGAAGATACTGTTTTCAATTCCATTTGGGATACCGATATGTAAGATCTGCTTTACCATGCGCATATTCACGCCTTTGGTGGTTCCAATACGGATATCCAGCTTAGGATCCCGCAGTCTCCACATCAGGATAAAACATGCTGTCATACGGGAGATCAGGGATGCACCTGCCGCACCTGCCACGCTCCAGTGAAAGCCAAAGATAAACAGAGCATCTCCGATCACATTGATCACATTCATGATAATGGATGCCTGCATGGATATCTTAGAGTTTCCCATAGACCGAAACAGCGCCGCACAGGAGTTATACACAGCCAGGAAGGGATAGGAAATGGCAGAGATGGTCAGATAGATCACTGCATTTTTCATTACCTCTTCTGTAACGCCCTTATAAATAAGGTTTAAGATCTGCCAGCGAAACAGGATGCTTAAAGTCATGATCACCAGAGCAACCACACCTGTTACAAGGATCAGCTGGTCTGCTGACTGGCAGGCCCTATCTTTTCGCTTCTGTCCCAGATACTGGGAAGCAACTACCGCACCGCCGGTTGCCACAGCAGCAAAAATATTGATAATAAGCACATTGATAATGTCTACTAAAGAAACACCGGAGGTAGCAGCTTCTCCTGCGCTGGATACCATCATAGTGTCTACCATACCAACGGAAACCGCCAGTATCTGTTCAATGATCAACGGAAAGATCAGCTTTTTCAGATCATTTCCGGAAAAAAGAGTCCCCACAGTTTTTGCTTTCCCCACTGTTTTCTCTTTTTGCATCATCATTTTCCCAGTACTTCTTTCATTTCATTTTCCTGGTTATCAAACAGGAGTTCTTTGTTGTAACGATAGTAGCGTTCACAGTTGTATTCCTTTAAAAATTCCACACTGGCTTCCCCTGTATTTAAACCGGTTACAAAGATCACCAGTTCCTGGCCATTTGCAAAGGCTGCCTCCATAAAATCAAAGGCATGTTCCAGCCGTTCCCCGCAGACCGTCTTTTTATCCTCATAGGCATCGCTTTTCTCCATAAACTGCTGCCGCAGCCAGTTCCAGCTGTCCTCCTTTTCCTGTAAGGACCGGGCCTTCATCTGCTGTACATACTGTTCTAAGAGTTCTTTTACTTTCCGGTAAATGTGATCCTGCCTGCGGTCTGAAAGCCCACTTTCTTTCTTGTGGATGCGGATGCTTTCTAACTCAGCGCCAATGCTTTCCAGGATCATAGCAGGCGCCAGGGCATGAACATCAGCACCATCCAGTTCCTTCTTAAACTGCTTTAACTGGGCCATTAAAAGAGTCATAGTCTCATTCATCCGCTTTAACTCCTTAAAGCCGTCTGTCAGCTTTGCAAGAAGAAGACCTGTTACTGCCATACGTTCATCAAAAGGTGCCTTCTGCAGCTTGTCGCAGACTTCTTCCCGGATAGTGCCTGAAAGGATCTCTTCCACCTGGTACTGATCCTGATATTTATAATAAAGTTCCAGATAATTTGCAAAATCCTTTGCAATCTTGGGATGCTGTAAATACTGCCCTACTACATCCCGGTCTGTCTTCTTTCCCAGTGTCTCATATACCTGGATCAGCTGGGATAGATCTTCCCAGCCTCTTGGAGTGGCAAAACGCTTGCCGTCTACCGTAGTCTCTACAGTACAGAAATACTGGGGACGGATGTTCAGATAGGACATAATAGCCGGGTGGATATTCTGTGCATAGGCGTATTCTTTCCACACATTTAAGTCCGGCTCAATAATGATCTTTTTAATACGGTCCAATGTGACCACATCAAATTCCCGGACGGATTTGTTGTATTCCGGCGGGTTTCCCGCTGCTACAATGATCCAGCCTTCAGGAACCTTATGGCTTCCAAAGGTCTTACACTGTAAAAACTGGAGCATGGTAGGCGCCAGTGTCTCCGACACACAGTTGATCTCATCAATAAAAAGAATTCCTTCTTTTAAGCCGGTCTCCCGGATGCGGTCATACACAGAAGCAATGATCTCGCTCATGGTATATTCTGTAACAGAATACTCTTTTCCACCATATATTTTATGCTCGATAAAGGGAAGACCTACTGCACTTTGCCGTGTATGATGGGTAATGGTATAAGCCACCAGTCCGATCTCACACTCCCTGGCGATCTGCTCCATGATCTGGGTCTTTCCTACTCCTGGAGGGCCGATGAGCAGTACCGGTCTCTGGCGGATCGCCGGGATCTTATATTCTCCAAATTCATCTTTTAAAAGATAGGCCGCAATGGTATCTTTTATTTCTTCTTTTGCTCGTTTGATATTCACTGGATCTGTTCCTCCTCACTTAGCACCACCCGCATGGCCCAGGCGGGAAAATCTTCTTCTGAAAACCTCTCCTTAATAAACACAAAGGCCACATCATAAGTGGGCGCTGCCACCGGATAAATGCCTTTTCCGTCTGTAAAATAAATAAGCCCCTTTAATCCATTTAACTGTCCTGTAACCTTCAGAGTATTGACATACTCAAAAGCCGGTCTGAAATCCGTTCCCCCGTATCCTTTGATCTGTAAATGTTCCATATAGGCTTTCAGATCATCAGCACAGGTAAGGATCACATCTGACTGCACCTTATCATCACACTGGATCACATGGATCTGTACCTTCCGGAAATAGGTTTCTGACTGGGAAAGTACATCATAGGTTTCCTCTAAAAACCGCTGTACCAGTTCCCCGGAACAGGACATACTGGTGTCAATGACAATGACAAACTGCTGGATCCTCTGCACTTCCCTGGTCTCCAAAGGCTCGATCAGGGGCATATTTCCATACAGCGAAAGACCGTAAGTGTAAAATGCCTGGTCAAAAGAGTCTGGATCTGTCTGCATTTCTTCCCTTAAAACAGCAAATTTCTTTAAAAACTGCCGGTAATCATACCGTTCTTCATTTTCCACCTGAATGGAGTCTAATAAGCTCTGTTCATTTTCTGACTCTTCCTCAGCCCCCATAGTCTCCATCTGGGTCTGCATCCGCTCCCTGTTATCGTTCCACTGGTTCTGCCGGGTCATAGCTGCTGACGGATCCGGTTCCTGCTCCCAGAGATCATGGTCATCTACATGAAACTCTGCTTCCAACTGCTCCATACGCCGTTTGGGAAGTTCCATCTCCATTAATGCATGATATACCCGCTCTGCTGTAAGAACTACCTTCCGCTCTTCCTCATTGGAAGCGCCGGTATTCTTATTTCCCGTAAGGAAGCGGCGCAGACGAAGATACATTTCTCTGCGCAAAGGACTCTGGGGAACATGGATGCATTTTTCATACATACCGTCCAACACAGACTCCATGGCAATATCACAGGCCAGATCCCACAACTTCTTATCTCTGCCCTTTCTTGTATACAGATGACAGAACAGACAATGGAACAAAGTGTGCAGATAATAACGGTTTACCACTGCCCTGCCCTTTTTGTAAAGACCTAAAAGAAATCCGGGACCATAATAGATCACCGCACCGTCGCAGGCCATTCCATTTCTGTTCCAGTCTGCTTCAAATCCAAGACTGCTTAAAGACACATCCAGGAAATGCATATTTACATACAGCTCATTTCTGGCCTGATATAAAATGCGGGTACATAACTCCACCTGGTCCAGTTCTTCTAATTGCCTCTGCCTGGTGGGATTTTCCATTACTGTGCGCCTCCATTCATCAGCCTGTGCTCTTCCCCAATTTCCTCATAGAGATGATAAAAGCTCCAGCCTGCATTCTGCTCTGTAACAATGGCTTTTAAATTGATCTTCGGCACCTTTGCCTTTCTCAGGTTTAAAAGAAGGGTGTCGATCCTGCGGCCTGTAAAGTCACGCATCACCAGCATCGGTTCTGTGATCTCAGGCAGTTTTTCTTCTGTTTCCAGCGTTTCTGATACTTCCCGCTTTTCAAATCCGGGCACACCTGCCAGATATCCCACACTTTCCAGTACCTGATCCGGGGCTACATTACGGATCTTCACCCCCATGCGCACCAGAACACTTTTCATCATCATTTCCTGTTTCTTCATACGGGCATCTCCCGTACTGTAATACAATACCAGTTCCATGGCTGTCCTTTCTATGACTGTCCTTTCTGCTGTCCGCTTTTTCTATTTAAAAAGCTGCTCACTTTCCAACATCAGTGTAAACGGGCCGTCATTTAACAGTTCTACTTTCATATCTGCGCCAAACTGTCCTTTTTCCACTACATCCACGTAATTTCCGCACCGCTCCATAAAATGTTCATATAAGTGCTCTGCCATATCCGGAGCGCCGGCTTTTACGAAACTTGGGCGGTTGCCCTTTTTGCAGTCCGCATATAAGGTAAACTGGCTGATGACCAACAGTTCTCCTCCTACGTCTGCCAGACTTAAATTGGTCTTTCCATTTTCATCTTCAAAAATACGCAGCTTACAGATCTTGTCTGCCATTTTGTCGGTGATCTCTTCTGTATCTGAATTTTCTACTCCTAAAAGGATCATAAATCCTTTTCCAATTTTTCCCAAAACTTCTCCATCTACTGTGACACTTGCTCTGGTCACTCTCTGCAGTACTGCTCTCACTGTATCTTCCTCCTATTTCATCACCTGCCTGATATATGTCAGTAAATTTTTCGCTACATCCGGCTGGTACAGCACTTCTTTTGCCCTTGTAGGATAATCGGTGATAATATTGTCTACGCCCATCAGGGCCATCTGTTCAATTTCAGAGCGGCTGTTTACCGTCCATACGTGGATCGCTTTACCATATTCATGAGCCGCCTGGATCTGCTTCTTTGTCACAAGGCTGGACCGGATGCTGATAAAATCCACAAATTCATTTTTATAATAAGAACCATAGGCTGCTGCCAGGATATAACCTGTTTTTAACTCCGGATCCGCTTCCTTCACCCGTTTCAGATAATCCAGGGAAACAGAGGTGATCACACACTGATCTTCCATTCCCATTTCTTTTATCATTTCTGTTACTACCTCAGGAAGCGGGCTTTTGGTGCCTATGCTTTTTAATTCGATATTTAAGCGGATACGACCTTTGCAGACTTCTAAGACTTCCTCTAAAGAAGGGATCTTCTCTCCTTCAAACCGGGAACTGAAATGGCTTCCCACATCTAACTGCTCTAACTCATCAAAGGTAAGGTTTTTAAGAGACACATCTACACCTGCCACACGGGACAGGTTCAGATCATGACAGACCACCGGCACGCCGTCTTTAGACAGCTGCACATCGATCTCGCTGTAATCTGCCATTTCATCGATTGCTTCTTCAATGGCTGCCATGGTATTTTCCGGTGCGTGTTTGGAGCTTCCCCTGTGGGCTGTGATCTCCACCTGGGACAAGATCGCCTGATCCGGCGAATTTCCATTATACACCATATCAAAAACCATGAAAGCGGCAATTCCTGAAAATACAGCTGTTAACGTCAAAAACCAGCGCTTTCTGGAATAGCCTTCCCTGTTTTTTGGAAAATCATATTCCTTTGCAGGAACTGGCACTGTGAAACCAAACTGATGATACAAAACTGTCATGGCTCCAAAATCCGTCACAACTGCCATCACAGAGCCTAAAAACAGGATCATCCATTCGATCCGGTAACTGACCGTTGCCATAACTGCGGTAGCTGTGTAAGCCTTTGCAAAAAGAGTTACCAGTATGGCGGCGATCACCATAACTGCCCCATAAAGAAGAACCAGTCCCAGGATCAGAAACAGGTTTAATACTACCAGTAGTAAGACCGCCCTGGGCCATTTTCCCTTTAAGATCTCCCGGCTTTCTCTGACTCCGTCCCTGAAATTTTTCTGTTCCAGCATACAGGCGAAAAACACCATCATAGCCGGGACAGAAAATACAGTCAGAAGAACGCATCCCACTACCAGAGCCATTCTGGTCCCTGCTGCGTGTAAGATCTCATATAAAACAAAGTTTACCGGCTTCATACGGGTCAGGATCCGTACCAGAAAATAACAGTTCATCAGGATATAATTTCCCAGAGCCGCTAACAGAAGTTTCCCGTTTTTTCTGCAAAGTTCATTCTTTGCCTTGGAAAGTCCTCCCAGGAAAATGGATACTGCACTGATCTTTCTTAAATAAATAGAAGAATGATACGCTGTTACCATTGCCCCTGTTTCAATAAGAAGAAAGATCATTCCAAGAAGAAGGATAAAGATCACAAAAGGAATAGTAAATGGATGCAGCAGAAAGGCCCTCAGATTGCCTATGGTAAGGTAACTGTACCCTGCCATATGCAGTGAGAACCTTAAAATACCATTTACCGTCTTAACATAGAATATACCTGCAACCAGCCGGTATAAGAAAGTAAATAATACCAGCTGGCGCAGGTTCTGTTTGATCACATTATCTGTTAATTTTAAAAATAATTTCATATTTATTCCCGATTTGGGTCTGTTTCCGGATGTTCTTTTGCATAGGCTGTAATTGCCTCATTTAAAGAAAACATCTTTTTATCCAGCATATCTACCACATCTGCACATTCTTTTAATTCCCGCAGCAGTCCTTCCGGCGCATTGCCCTCAAACTTATAGGCGATCTTATGCTCCAAGCTGGCCCAGAAATCCATTGCTACGGAACGGATCTGGATCTCCACCTTGGTCTGTACAGGTCCGTCAGCAAGATATACAGGAACTGTAACTACCATATGGTAACTTTTGTATCCGTTGGGCTTTGGATTTTGTATATAGTCTTTTACATGGAGTACGGTAATATCTCCCTGGGCTGCGATCATATCTGCGATCTGGTAAATATCAGATGTAAAGGAGCAGATGATACGGATCCCTGCAATATCGCTTAAATGATCCATCATATTTTCAATGGTCACTTCATAACCGTCTTTTTTCAGCTTCTTTACAATACTGTCTGCTGTTTTCAGCCTGGATTTAATATGTTCGATCGGGTTGTGGTCATAGCGGTTGACAAATTCGTTGTTCAGTATCTCGATCTTTGTATTCAGCTTCTTTAAAGCCGAGTCATACAGAAACATCACGGACCGCCACTGATCTACCTGATCTTTTGTTTTGGGGATTACTGACATCCCGGCCCCTTTCTACAGCTTCAGTCCTTTTAACAGATCTCCCAGTCCTGTTGTTGCAGCTGCTGTTTCTTTATAATCAAATGTTTCGTGTTCTTCTTCCTCAGTTTCCTGTTCGATCAGTGCCTTCATGCTCAGGCTGATCTTTCCGTCTGCAATAGAAAGGATCTTAACTTTTACAGTCTGTCCTTCTTTTAAGACTGCACCTGGATGTTTAATGCGCTGGGTGCTGATCTGGGAAATGTGTAACAGTCCGTCAATACCGTCTGCCAGCTTTACAAATGCGCCGTAGTCCTTAATATTATCTACAGTTCCTTCTACTACATCACCAGCCTTAAACTGAGCCAGACGCGCTTTACGCTGTGCTGCCTTCTTTTCTTTTTCTACTTCACGGCCGGAAAGAACTAATCTCTTCTTTTCCGGATCAACCGTGATGATCACTGCATCCACATGTTTTCCCTGCCAGTCTTCCAGCTTTTCAACATATTCTGTAGACAGCTGGGAAGCCGGGATAAATGCTCTTACTTCATTTACAAAAGCAACTACGCCGCCTTTTACTGCTTCAGCGATCTTTACATTTAATACAGTGCGGTCTGCCATCATCTGTGCAAACTCAGCCCACTTTTCGCCTTCTGCATCATCCGTTTCCGGAAGTTCAAAATGTCTCTCGTCAAATGCTTTATAAGATGCTTCCAGTTCTGCAGCATAGTCTTCCATGGTCTCTACTGGTGCTTCTGCTTTTACTTCTGCTTCCTGCTGTTTGTTCATTTCTTCGTTCATTGTTTTTTCCTCCGCTGTTCTATTTTCTAGCGTAAACTCATGACCCCCGCGCTGACGCGCTCCACTGTCTGCTGACGCAGACGGTTCATTCGTTAATGGTTCGTGAAAATCATCGGACGCGTCACTGGCGCCTCCTCGATATGCTAGGCAACAAATGTCTGCTTCGCAGCCGCTTGTTTTTCCCTTCACTCATTACATTATAACCTACCATAGTTACACATTTCCATAGTTTTCTTGGGAAAATTGCGCCAGTTTTTTCTTTTTTTCGCTCTTTTCTCCCTTAATTTGCTATGCTATACTTGCTCTAGTATATAATTTCATAATTTGATACCAGGGTCAAAAGGTCTAAAATCCGACGCAAGCTTGCTTGCAGGAGGATTTTTGAACTTGGGACCCGCAAAAA